>SKEY01000055.1_pt1 | contig 181353 bp, 149 predicted proteins | sample 4843871 | NCBI WGS metagenome assembly SKEY01 (sample SAMN11008797, study PRJNA524170) | human gut metagenome | biome: Human fecal sample; material: Feces; isolation source: fecal sample from pouch patient p36 | host: Homo sapiens | place: Israel: Tel-Aviv | collected 2016-12-04
ACTCCTCCTTCCGTGCTTTGTAGTGTAGCTTCTCGCAAACTATTTTACAACACAGCGTAGAGAGTTGGAAGACTTTCATAACTATTTGTGCCGCCATCCGAAGGCGGCGGAATGGAGATTTATATGACAATATTAGAACAATACATTGACTGTATGCAGAAGGGGGATGAAACCGCCCTGGCTGATTTATTCAATGAATACGGGGTCCTTCACGACTCTTCCGTATACAAGGCCGGCATGGATACCATCCACCTGGAAGGCAGGATGGCCGTGGAAATGATGTTCCACCACAAATTCGGTTTTAACGGCGGACCCTTCCCGATCCACAGCGTGAAATACGTGGATGACAATACCGTATGGTACTTCATCACCTATCATGAGCACGTTGTCCCGGTGACCGCGTTTCTTTCAGAGGTGGATGAAAAGGGGAAGATTAAGAGGCTGAATATTTATCCGCTGTAGGCGGGAATCCATGGGCAGGGGACAGACGTAATACACGTGTCCCCTGCCCCGGTTCAGTCAGAAGCCGGATTCCATTTCCATTTTATTTTGTTATTATATCTCATTTCTGTACCATTTTCTTAACGGTTCCCTCCAGGTCCAGAAGGAAATAAAGTCCGTCCTGGCACATGTAGTATTCTTTTTCCATCCAGAGTCCTGTCTCGGATTTCTCCGGGCCTTTAATCTGGTTGTCCGGGGTTGCTTCTGTCAGGAACGGTTCCTGGTCCGTAAGGATTCCGAAGCTGTATTTTTGATATTGAAGGATGACGATGATATTCTTTTGTTCTTCCCCTTCCTTAGGAAGCCCAGGCTCCTCCAGATACGCAATTGGGACAACGGTTCCCTTGTAGTTGCAGACCCCGGCAAAATACGCGGGCAGGCAGGGGATGGGGGACATCACCATGTCCTTGCATATCTCCTTGATATAGGGGAATTCGATTGCGCACCTCCTGTTCCTTCCGGGTATGCAGAGTACGGTCTTAGTGTTTTCTGACGGCATTTTTCCCCTCCTTCTGGTACAGGTCAATGATTATCTCCGTGTCCAGGGCCGCACAGACATGGCCGCTTCCCATGATACTGCAGCCGCAGATTCCAGTCCTTCCCCTGAATCCGTTTCCAAATAATGGCGGAAGTGCCTTGATTACAATCCGCTTCTGTCCGTAAATGGAATCCATGATGATGCACCCTTCCTGTTCAGCCCCTTTTACGTAAACAAGTACAGCCCGTTCCGGTGTGTGCCCCGGAAGGGAATAGAAGCATCGCAGGTCCACAAGGGGCACCAGCCTGTCCTCATACAGGATATAATCCCGCCCGCTGATTTCACGGGTCGTATCCTTTACCGTGTTGTAGTCAAGGAAACGGTATACGTGACGGGCAGGCAGGGAAAAGCGGTAGTCCCCCACCTTAAACCTGACGCATTCCATGGAGGCCAGGTTTAAGGGGACCGCAATGGTAAAGGCGCTTCCCTCGCCTTTTTTGCTTTTGATGTACAGGTTGCCGCCCACCTCGTCCATGATGTTCTTGACCACGTCCAATCCCACTCCGCGGCCTGAATATTCGGTTACTGTTTCATTGGTTGAGAAACCGGGTACCAGCAGGACGTCCCTGATTTTCTGGAAGTCACTTTCTTCCTGGTTTCCGTCCATCAGGCTCTTTTCCCTTGCCTTTTCCCGAACCTTATCCTCATCAATTCCCTGTCCGTCATCACTGATGGTCAGCCGCAGTTCACCTGCCGTGTTCTCAGCCGTAAAGGTTATCTTACCTTTACTGTCCTTTCCGGCTGCCTCCCTCTGCTCAGGAAGTTCTATCCCGTGATCCACGGCATTGCGCACAATATGCAGAAGCGCTTCCGATACATAGTCCACAACGCTTTTATCAGCTTCCACATCCGCACAGCGCACGACCAGCTCTGCTTCCTTTTTCTGGTCGCGGCAGATGTCCCGCAGGGCCCGCTTCAGTTTTGGCAGTATCCTGGCAACCGGCACAAGCCGCATTTCCATGACGGAGCGTTCAATCTGGCTGACCAGAAGGCTGATCTGATGGGCCGTCCCACTTTCAATTTCATCCAGCCCGCGCCTGCCAAGTTCTGTCTCCAAAGTCTGCATATGAAGCAGCAGCTCCGCTGCAATGTTCTGTAGGAGGTCCAGACGTTCGGTGCGCACCTCCATGAAATCCCCCTCCAGGGTTTCCTTATCCCCGTTTTCCTGTGCCTCCCTCTCTTCCCCATCCTTCTGCTTCACGGTATCCGCGGCGCGGCTGTCCGCCACCACCCTGCACCGTGCCACGAAAAGTCCTTTTTCCAGGGTATCCAGGACCGCTTCCTTATCATTGGCCTCAAAGCGGATGTATAGGCCGTGCTTCCCGATATATTCCGCGCTTTCCCCCGGACTTTCCAGGTTCTCAGGATAGGTCTCAATCAGGGAACAGAGACCGGATATGGACCGGACCAGCATGAATGCCCGGATGTTCTCCATACGGCATCCTTCCTCCAGGGTCACATTGGCCACGATACCGCTTTTTGATTGGAATATCTCCGGCAGCTGGGGCAGTTCCTCCGTTTCTTCCTTCCCCGCCGATTCCTGTAACACTTCTTCCTGCTGTATATTATTTAATAGGTTCAGAAATGCATCGGTCTTTTTTTCTATATCCGATGTATCCCGTGGGGAATATTCCGCCCGGGTCATCTGTTCCAGCTCCTGCTCAATAAAATCAGAGGCGGAAAACAGCAGGTCAAACAGACTGGAATCCGGGGCTTCCAGCCGTTCCGGATGCTCCCTGTAATAGGAGAACAAATCCTCCAGCTTATGGGCCATGGAGGACAGACCTCCAAGCCCCATCATGGCAGAGGAACTTTTTATTGTATGCATGACCCTGAAAATGCTGCGAATATCATCCTCGCCAAAGTACCCGGTCCGTTCAGCTTCTAAAAGGATATCTGCCATCTGGCTGTTGAGCTGCCTTGTCTCAAGAAGATAAACCTCCAGCATTTCCCGGGCATCCGAATCAAAATATCCCATAATATGCTCCATCCATTATAAATCCTCAAACCAGACGCTCTGGTTCTTACCGTTCCTTTTGCCGTAATACAATGCTTTATCCGCACAGCTTATGCATTCTTCCAACGCCTCATGCGGTTTGAATACATGAAGCCCCAGGGTTATGGTGCAGGAAAACCACTCTTTTCCATAAGGGACCACAAACTGTTCCACCTGCCTGCGGATTCTTTCACAGATGTCAAATGCCTCATCCACCGTGACATTGAACAGGATGATGAGGAATTCCTCCCCGCCCCAGCGGACCACCCTGTGTTCGCGGCAGTTGCTTTCCAGGATATTGGCAATGCACACAAGGGCCATATCCCCTGCATCATGGCCATATGTATCATTTACGCGCTTAAAATCATCAATGTCCACCATGGCAAACACGGTTTCCACCGCCTCTTTTCCACAGCTTCGCATGTCCTCCAGTAAATCGCCCACAACATAGCGGCGGTTATACAGTCCTGTAAGCCCATCCCTGTAAGCCATGTAGTTCAGTTTCTCCATGCTGTTGCGCAGCTCCCTGTTCTGGCGGTCCAGTTCGTCCTTCTGCTTTTTCTGAAGAAGGTGGGCGTGGATCCTGGACTGCAGCTCCGCCTTCACAAATGGTTTCTTGATATAATCACATGCGCCCACAGAGAATCCCCTGACCACATCCTCATCACTGGATTTGGAGGTCAGGAAAATAATGACCGCATTTTTCTGGTCCGCCTCCTTAAGTGTACCGTAAAGCTCGTAACCGTCTGCATCCGGCAGTACCACATCTAAAAGGATTAAATCCGGCTGATGCTGTTTTATCTGCTCCACTGCCTCCTGGCCCGTATGCGCTTCACAGATATTGATGTCTTCCTCCTTCAGTGCCAGTCTTATCTGATTGCAGATTAAAAGGCTGTCATCCACAATCAGCACGGTCTGTCTGCCGTCATTTTCCATATACATAAACCTACCTCCTGGTTTTAAAGCATGATATCCGCATGCCTTACCGTACTTATTTTAAGCGTCCCATCCCCTGCGTGAAAGGAAATGGTCCTGCCATAGTTTCTTCCTGTGTCCTGGGCCGTCAGCTTAATGCCCTCCTGCTCCAGGCTGCATCTTACTGCCTCCACATTCCTCTGGCCGATATCCATGGTATTCCCGGATGTTTCAAACATCCTGGCGCCTCCTGCAATCTTGGCTGTCATCCTGCCCTTCCTGGCTCCGTGGCGCTCCATTTCCCGTATCAGTTCACGTACGCCCTGGTCCGCAAACTTATACAGGTTCGTTTTATCTGCAGCATACTCCGTGCAGGGCAGGATGACATGGGCCATGCCCGCTATGTGTTCCTGCCAGTCATAAAGGCAGACCCCCACACAGGACCCAAGGGCATAAGAAACCAGCACCTGGTCTCCTTTTGCAATTTTTCCTTCTGCAATCCCTACAATAATCTTATCCATGTCATTACTCCCTGAGCCTATGCAGCATTTTACCCAAATCTTCCTGCTCCGGAAGAAACAGGATTGTTCCCTTAAATGCCCTGCCCGACATATGGAACATATTCTCTATCAGCAGTATGTCATCGCCCGCAATCACCCACTTGGTCATGGGATAGCTGAGGATGGCGCCGCCCATATCAATGCACAGTTCCGGGACCGATACATCCATTTCCATGTTCATGAACCGGGACAAGGCCCTGATATAAGAACCGCACATGATATTGCCCATCTCGCAGATAAGCGACCGCTCCATGTCATCCAATGCCATGAGGTCCCGCTCTCCCTGTCCAAGGATTGCGCTGAGCACTGATTTTGTAAATGTTTCGCTGAGCAGGAAAAGGAAGATTCCTTTCAGCTGTCCGGTGACCTCCACAAGGATTCCTGTCTGGGGCTCATCGGGCCTTTCCAATATATCATATACATCCTGGTATCCCATAATCCTCAGGACCGGCACCTCAAGTTCGACGGGCTGCTCCATCATCTGTGCAAGGGAGGTTACCGCGTTGCCTGCGCCCACATTGCCGATTTCCCTCAGTATATCCCTTGATATCTCGTCCATCTCCCTGTAATGGTCCATTATCATACCTCTCTTTATCATTCCTATAATTCGAACTTCCCTACCAGTTCCTTAAGGATCTGGGCCTGGGCTGAAAGTTCTTCGCTTGCGGCAGCGCTTTCTTCCGAGGTTGCGGAATTCCCCTGGACAATCTCTGAGATAAGCTCCACGCTCTTCCGGACCTGTGCAATGGCCTCTGCCTGCTGTACGGACACCTCTGAAATCTGATCCATTTTCCGGTTCACCCTGTGGGCGCCTTCCACTGATTCCTTTAAGGTGCGGGCCGTTATGTTCACCGCGTCCACGCCGTTCCTGGCCGCATCCGAATTCTTCTCAACCAGTTCCGCCGTAAGCTTGGATGCCCCTGCTGCCTTTGTCGCCAGGCGCCGTACTTCCTCTGCCACCACGGCAAAGCCCCTGCCTGCCTCCCCTGCCCTCGCAGCCTCCACAGAAGCATTGAGCGCCAATATATTAGTCTGAAAAGCGATATCTTCAATCTGGCTTACTATCTCTGTAATCTCTCCCGAGTTCTTCTTTACCTGTCCGATGGATTCCATCAGGGCTGCCATCTGGGCATCGCAGGCCTCCAGTCCATGTCCCACGGAAGCTGCAAGCTGGCTTGAAGCCACTGCACTGTCCGCATTCTGCTTCACACTGTCTGCAATCTCGTTGATGCTCACTGCCAGTTCCTCCACGGAACCAGCCTGTTCCGAAGCCCCCTGGGCCAGGGCCTGGGCATTGTTGGACACCTGCTCAGCGCTCAGTGATACCTGCTCAGCGCTGTTGTTGATCTGCTGCAGGGACTGGCGCAGCAGGCCTCCGATTTCCTTAAGGCCATTGCCGATGGCAACAAAGTCCCCCTTAAATTCCGTTGACGCCTTATAACCCAGCTGGCCGTTCCCAAGAGCTGTCAGGCCCCGCTCCACCTCGGAAATATAACCGGACAGTGCCCTGGCCGTGTGGCGTATATCATCTGCCAGCTGTCCAAGTTCATCCTTGGACCGGTACTTAAGGTCAATGTCCAGCCTGCCGTTGGATATGGTATTGGCCGCCTTCTTAACCTCATTGACGGGACGGACAATATTCCTTGTTATGAGTATGCAGACAAAAACCGTAATCACTATACAAACCAGGGACAGCGTTATGAGCATGAACATGATATGATGGTTGTCCTCATGTCCTACCGCCAGGCTGTTTTCTGCATCGGCAACGGAAATATCCACGACATCGTTGAGGACGTTCCTCACGATGTTAGCCTGCGGAAGATACCTGCTTATATATGCATCCAGGACTTCCTCATCCTTTCCTGATTCCAGAAGCGCCATCACGGCTTCCCGCTCAACGGACAGCTTGTCAAACTCCGCCTGAAGTTCCTTTACCTTCTCCGGAGCGCTGATATAACCGGTGGTCAGCTCCGCCAACGACACTTCCTCGCTGGCAATCAGCTCCTTTGTCTTATTCAGATATTCCTTTTCATCCACCATATCCTCCGTGGCTGACAGTACGGCTATATTCCGTTCCACCGCCCGGAGGTTTGCTATCATCCTAAGGGAAGACTGCACATTGGCAAACTGGTTATTGTACAGGGTTTCCATCCGTGATGATATGGTCTCGATGTTAGACAGCGCCATGGCAACCGTGATGATATATAAGAGGATGATAAGCATGAATGCCAAAATCATTTTCTTTCCTGTCTTATAGTTCCTGAACCGTTCTCTCATCTTATGCTTCCCCACATTCTTATTGTTTTAAGTAGCAGTTCACAACCTTGCTGAATTCTTCCGGCTTAAACGGCTTCACTATAAAATCCAATGCCCCTGCAAGCACCGCCTTCTGAATCATCGTATCCTGCCCGACCGCGGAACACATGATAACCTTTGCCCCCGGATCCATGCCTATCATTTCCTCAAGCACCTCAAGCCCCGACTTTCCGGGCATGGTAATGTCAAGCAGCACCAGGTCAGGGTGGATCCTGCGAAACAGGTCAAGGGCCTGCTCCCCATCCTGGGCTTCCGCCACATCCTCATATCCGTTTTGTTTCAGGATCCTGCGGATCATACTTCTCATGAACATTGCGTCATCCACTATCAGAATTTTTTTATCCATCTAACCACCCTCTGTTTCTACCTTGTTTTTATATTTTTGTAAACCGCCGGATATACCGCTTTCAGCCCTGTCTCATCCGCTGCCAGCAGTTCCGCGTGCCCTACCAGCAGGTATCCGCCCGGCTTCAGGCACTGTTCCAGCTGCCGTATGAGCCGTCCCCTGGACTGCCTGTCAAAATAAATCATCACATTCCGGCACAATATCAGGTCATACTTATCCGCTCCCGGAGGCTGCTCCATCAGGTTATGCCGCCTGAAACGGATATTATACCGGAGCCGTTCATCCACGGCAAATGTATTCCCGTCCCGCACATGGCAGTATTTGCGCTGCCATGGTCCGGGCAGGCTTTCCAGCTCCTTCAGCGGGTATATCCCCTCTTCTGCTTTTTTCAGGGCTTCCCCGGAAATATCCGTGGCCGTTATCCGGATTCCCGGCATCCTTGTGCCCCTTTCCCTGTAATCCTGGACCAGCATGGCTACGGAATAAACCTCTTCCCCGGTGGAACACCCTGCGCTCCATATATTGCAGATTCCCATGCCGCGGTCCTCAAACAGGTCCGGCAGGATATCATTATACAGCGCGGAAAAATGGGCCGGCTCCCGCATGAAATATGTATAATTAGTGGTGATGCGGTTAATCATCTCACCCGCCATCTCACCTGACCTGTCATTCCTCATCTGTTCCATATACTGGGTAAAAGAGGTGAGCCCTCTTTTCTCCATCTCCCTGGCCATCCTGCATTCAATCAGCACCTGTTTCTTTTCCAGGTTGATTCCGTAATTTGACCGTATATATGATACAATCTCTTCAAATTCCCTGTTGTTCAGTCTTATCACTACACTTCTCCCATATTCCCGGCATCACATGAACCAGTCCTTCTGAATGGATGGATTCCTCTCCTGCCGGTTCTCCTGCAATTCCCCAGCGGGATTCCTGCTGTCCATTCATGATGACCGCGCAGACAGGCTCCCCGTCCCCTATGCGGCGGATAACCACCGGCATGTCTTCATGGAACAGGATGCCCAGGATATCCTGTGGCGCTCCCGGCACCCCATATATACGGGGATTGAGGATGATTTCCTTAATACAGCCCTTTTCCACATATATCTCCCTTAATCCATCCCGGACAATCACAAAATCCATTAATCAACACCTCTTTCATCACGCAAAGCAGTCTGGAAACCAGCCGGTTCCAGCACATATGCCAGTATCCTCCCGCCCTCCGTTCCGTCAAGAAGCGCCATGGCGCTTATGTACCGGTTCATCTGGCTCTTAACTTCCCCGGGCAGTTCCCATATCTGCTCCTTTAAAACCTGCACAAGCCCGGTTATCCCTTCAGCCCGAATGCCAGCCTTTCGTTCCCCGCATTCCACAGTCACCATATAGGGTCTGCTGTCCTGTCCCTCCGGCAATCCGGTCAATACGGCTTCCGGCAGTTCCGGGTCCGCTTCATCTGCCGCAGAAACCCGGCCTATCCATTCAAGGGGAAGAAGAAAATGAAACCCGGACAAAAAAAAGAGCATGTATGACTCTGTCAGACCATTCATACCATTCTCCTTTCCAAGCTTTTTAGTTAACATTCCTTCTTAACATATTGTTTATATTCTAACATATATGGAAGAGATTTACTATATTGAAAGTACAGAAAAAGAACCAGGAGCATGATTTTTCCTGATTCTGTAACATTTCCTGATTGAATTTTATGGCCGGAACCGCACAGGCTCCACCTCCGGCGTCAGGGGTTCCATACGGTATTCCGGGAACTGGCTTATCAGCTGGTCCAGACAGAGGGATGTGCTGTGGACGATATCATGGCCCAGAAGGACCACCTTCCGCCTTCCCATCATGGTCTTTTTAGCATTGTCAAGCAGTTCCTCAGGGCTTGATTTCCTGAGGGCGTCATCCAGGCTGGCATTCCAGTCAAAATAGATGAATCCCCTGGCGTCCATGGCTGCTATGATATCGCTGTAAACTTCCCGGTTATGCGAATTAATGCTTCCTCCAGGAAACCGGTACAGCCTTGCCTTCTCCCCCGTCACCTCCAAAACAGCCCTGTATGCCTTGTCAAAGTCCTCCAGATAGCTGTCCACACTCTCATAAAGGGCTTCATAATCATGCCTGTAACAGTGGATTCCTATGGTATGCCCCTCCGCCACTATCCTTTGGGCTGTCTCCGGATGTTTCAGGACATTTTCCCCCACCACGAAAAATGTTGCCTTTATATTCCGGTTTTTCAGTACGTCCAGGACCGCGTTTGTATTCTCTTCCGACGGGCCGTCGTCAAAGGTCAGATACATGACGTTCTGGGGGAGGACATCGTCCGGGACGGATGGGGTGTCCGGGGTGATGGAACTGTCCAAGGTGGCGGAACCATCCGGGGTGGATAGGGTATCCGGCGTGTTGGTATTACCCGAGGCGGATAGGGGGGCCGGGACGGATGGAACGCCGGGGACTGCCTGGGTTATATCCGGCTTCAGTACACTGCCTGGATTTCCAGCCTGGTATAGATACCCTGTCACTATCTGCAGGACATCCCCGGCCAAGGGAACCGGATATACCATGAATCCGTCATTTCCACCCTTCTCCCCGGTTGCTCCTTCCGAAACCATGCTGTTCCCAATGAGCCTGTCAATTCCCGGGAACTCCAGCCGGACGGCAAGGAGCACCGCCAGGACAGACAGAATGCCCGCCGCCGCGGTTGACGCGGTAAACAGGATGTCCATCAGACTTTTCCTGCGCCTTCTTTTCCATCTCCGTTTACCGGGGTATGGATATCTTCTGTACATAATGGCTGCCCCTTTCATGCAAAAACTCCTGTGTAAGTGGAAAGCAGGTACAGGATAATCCCATACCCATGCCCCACAGCCCATCCTTCTGCGGGACACCATCCATCTTACACAGGAGCGGCATCATAATACCATCATTTTTGCATCATAGTTGCATCATTTGGATATTTTCAAAAAGAATTCATTGATTCCTTCATAGAATCCCACGGTGACAATGGTCGTCTCCCCTGCCGGGCCAGGGCATGCATATTTCTTAAAATAAGGAGTGGTCTCCATCAATGGGTTGGCCTCCTCATAGGGCTGGGGCTGCAAAAGCCCCATGTAGCTGCACCAGGTTTCCATTATCCTGTCCGGATCCATTTCCTCCCAGCGGCGCGGGGTCCTGACGTAAAACTCGTACATTTTCCCATCATCCGCATCAATGTATGCGTTTATCAGATGGTTTTCCTTGTCCGCATTCTTCTGGATGTTTGACATTTCCATCTTCCATACCGCTACGTTATTGCGCGGCTCCAGCACATCAATGGCAGAGTAGAGGACCGCGTCATACGTCCCTGCATCCACATCCTTTACCGTATCCGGCAGTATGCCAAGCTCTTTCAGCGCCGCCAGTCCCTGGTTGCAGGTGCTGTATATCTGGGCATCCGTGATTTCTTCACCGGAAGGCCCTCTGTGGTTTACAACAAATGCATAATTCCCTTCCAGCTCCCCATATCCCGCTTCCGTATTGCTTCTGGTGACTGCATACTGTTCGCTTTCAGGCAATACCTGGCTGCTCAGGCTTTCCGACAGGATATAGAGCTTCTCACCGCGGCTTAAGGTATAACGGTACCCCTCCCCTTCCTCCTGGGCATCCACCTGGTGCACCGCACCCAGCACCGCCCGGTCCCGGTACCTGGCAAACAGTTCAGGACCAGCTATGGACAGGGCCATGACAAGGACGGTAAACAGGATCAGGAGCAGGTTTGTCATTATCTTTCTCATCTCATCCCTCCTCCGGACGGGCCGGAAGCACAAAGCCCATGCTGGTGCCTTTCCCCGGTTCACTTTCTATCTCCAGACGGCTTCCATGCAGAAGAAGGATTTCCGCGCACAGGGCCAGCCCAAGTCCTGCCCCGTTCCTGCTTCTTGAACGGGACTTATCCACCATGTAAAATGCCTTTGTGATTTTGTGTTGTTCCTCCTTGGGGATTCCTACCCCATGGTCCTTTACTTCAAACCGGTACCCGTCCTTCTGAAGACGGCCATAGACTTCAATGAGTCCGTCTGCCTCCGATGCCTTGCAGGCATTGTCAAGAAGGTTCATGAGTACGGATTTAATCAGGTTTGCCTCTGCCCACACAAATCCTTCATCGTAGTTGAAATATATTTTCGCGCTCTTATTCAGCACATACATATCGTAAAGATAAACAAACAGGGATTCCGCAGAAACCACGGTAAATTCCACTTCGCTGCGCCGGGTGACCATGATGTCCAGCAGACGGAAGGACATGGTTTCCAGCCTTTTACCTTCCGTATAGATATAGTTGGCCGACATGAACTGCTTTTCCTCATCCAGCTTGCGGGAGCGCAGCATGTCCGCATATCCGATAATGGAGGTCAGCGGTGTTTTCAGCTCATGGGCAAATGCAGCCACAAAGTCCTCCCTTGCCTGTATCTCGTCCTCCAGCTTCCCGATGTTGTCCTCCAGCGCATTGGCCATCTGGTTAAAGTCCGATGTCAGCTGCCCCAGTTCATCGCTGCTGACCTTCCTGGCACGGTAATGGTAATCCCCGGACGCCATGCGCTTGGTGGCACGGGTCAGGAGGCGGATGGGCCTGGTCAGCCAGGAGGATATCAGATGCATGATGAAGGTGCCGCATACCAGCATGGCAACGGTCACCTGGCGGTAGACGGAAAAGCCCAGGGCCCGTTCCCGGAACACATCCGATACATCCCTTAAGGTCTCCAGGTAGAGCGCCCGGTCCAGTGCATTGACCATTGTGCCTGCCTGTATGTAGTAGCCGCCATCCAGCTTTATGACCCGGTAGGTCTTGGTGCCGGAGGCTGTCTGGTCCAGGCTTTTGTTGTCAGCGTCAAAACCGATGCTGGCATACAGGACCTGCTTCTGCTCATCAGAAAGGCGCAGCATCCGTCTGGCGCTGTGTCCCCCTGTTTCCAGATTGGAGGCAATCTCGCTAATCGTGTTATCCTGCAGGACATCATATTTGGCCGGCACATTCAGGGCCGCGGTCTCAAATGCAAACCGCAGGATGCTGTTGTCATCCAGCGCCTGTGCCACTTCCCTGTCCATCGCTGTCTCAAACACATAATTCACAAAATAGAATCCGCTGAAGCCAAAGCCAAGGGCCATTACAATCATGGTGCATAACAGCAGTTTCAGTGAAAATTTCATCCTGATACCTCTAAGCGGTATCCCACTTTATAGACTGCCACCAGGCTGTTTTCCCAGCCAAGCTTCCTTCTCAGCCTCTGGACATGCAGATCCAGGGTACGGCTGTCCCCGGAGTATTCTCCTTCCCATACCTTTTCATAAAGGGTTTCCCTGAAAAGGGCAACATTCTTATTCCGTATGAAGAGGACCAAAAGGCCAAATTCCTTATTGGTCAGCACCACCGGCCTTCCCGCCTTGGTGACCATCCGCGCCTCCACATCCACGGTCACATCCCCGGCGCTTAACGGGTGTTCTGTCTTATTATACCGCCTCAAGACCGCCTCAACCCTGGCCGTAAGCTCCACCACGTCAAATGGTTTCACCAGATAATCATCCGCGCCCAGCCGCAGTCCCTTCACCCTGTCCTTCACCTCGTGCTTTGCCGTGATGAAGATTACAGGAATCCCAAGGGGACGTATGTATTCCATGATGTCATAGCCATCGGCTCCCGGCAGCATGATATCTAAAAGGATCAGGTCAAATGCCTCTTCTTCAATCATCTTAAGCGCCGCAATCCCGTCCTGGACCGCAGCGCACTGGTAACCGCTTGCACTCAGGTTCATATCAATCAGATCACAGATCGGTTTCTCATCATCCACTATCAGTATTCTTATCATTGCCCTGTTTTCCACCCCCAATATGCGCGCGCACGCTCCACCAATTCAGACATGGTGTCGGTATCGCTGCATTTTACCGTCTGTTTGATATCCGTATCCTCATAAAAACCAGCCGTCCTCTGGTAATAGACCGAATACCCGCTTTCCACCACGGACTGTCCGCCGCTTCCCTCATAGCTGTAGCTGGCCAGCACCATGATATCCTTCAGTCCGTCGCCGTCAATGTCCTGGCAGCTGATTCCCTTAAGCCCGTAAAGATTCTCATAATCCCCCATGGGCTGGAAGCTCCATACAATATATCCCTGTTCATTGACCAGATAAATCATGAACACGGTATATTCCGCCATGCGGTAGGTGCCAGGCACCACAAAAAGACGGCCCAGCTTCTCGAACTGCCTGGGATAATACTGGTCCGCGGCAATCTCAAAGCCATTGTCCAGAAGTTCCTTCTGGGTGGCTGCGGTGTACAGGAATTCCGTGGAATACCCATCCCGGATAAAGGACGTGATGAACCGGATGCTCTTGTTCATGCCAAAGCGGTTAAGCTGGTCCGACAGCCTGTAATCCCTGTAAAATGCCCCGTTCTTCTGGAACAGTACATCGCCTACTTTGTAAATGCCGGAACCGGCGGACGCCGGCGCTTCCGGATTAACAGGCTGGTCCGCATCCCCATAGCTGCAAGCCGTGATGAGGACAATGTCGGACAGGCCATCGTTATCCATGTCCTGGAAGGAAACCGCTGCCAGCCATTCATTGGGCTGTCTAAGGCTGCCCCTGCGCTGGCTGTTTGTCTCCAGATGGTCCGTCTTAAACACCAGCCGTCCGTCCTGCCCTGCAAAGAACAGGGCCAGCCGCCGGTACTGTGTATCATAAGCCGGGATAAAGGAAACTTCCCCGTGCCCTTTTAGCTCCACAGGGAATATCTGGCCTTCAATTATCTGAAATCCCGCAGGTCCTATGTCATCCTTAACTTCTATGGATTCAAAACGGCGGCAGTAATCCTGGTATTCCCGGGAAGATGGGATATCCGCCGTTCTCCCGGCCCCAAAGGCACGGCTGTCCAATACCGCCACAGACAACGAAAGAATCAGGAGGGCAGGCAAAAGCTTATTCTTTCTGAAAATCAAACGTATCCCTCCACTTCTCTCTTGTAAAAATCAGGCCTTTGGCCACCAAAAACAACTCAGGACCACACAATTACCCCCATGCTATCCCGCATCCTAATTAATAGTATCGCAAATAGAATGATATTTCAACCAGATATGGTCATTGACTTACGCCCTGCTTAACAAGCCTCCGTAAAATTCCCGGTATACAACTGATAATATCTCCCTTTCCTCCCAATCAGCTCATCATGTGACCCCCGCTCAATGATCCTTCCCTGTTCCATCACCATGATACAGTCAGAATTGCGGATAGTTGACAGCCGATGGGCAATGACGAATGTGGTCCTTCCTTTCATAAGGGCATCCATGCCTGCCTGGACCAGGGATTCGGTCCTGGTGTCAATGGAGGAAGTGGCTTCGTCCAGAATCAGTACAGGCGGGTCAGCCACTGCTGCCCTGGCAATGGCAAGGAGCTGTCTCTGCCCCTGGCTTAAGCTGCCTCCGTCCCCGGTCAGTACGGTTTCGTAACCATCAGGCAGACGGCGTATGAAGCTGTCTGCATTGGCCAGCCTGGCCGCATTCACACACTCCTCATCCGTGGCATCCAGCTTGCCATAGCGGATATTGTCCATTACAGTTCCCGTGAAAAGATGGGTATCCTGCAGCACAATCCCCAACGAACGTCTGAGGGCCGGTTTCCTGATCTTATTTATGTTAATTCCATCATACCGGATTTTACCGTCCTGGATATCATAGAAACGGTTGATCAGATTGGTAATGGTTGTCTTACCTGCCCCGGTGGAACCCACGAATGCAATCTTCTGTCCGGGCTCTGCGAACATCTTTATGTCGCGCAGCACCATCTTGGAATCATCATATCCAAAATCCACCCCGTCAAATACAACACTGCCTTCCATCTTCTTATAGGTGACAGTCCCCTCCGCCCTATGGGGATGCTTCCAGGCCCATACTCCGGTGCGCTCTTTGGTTTCCTTAAGGGTTCCGTCCTGATTTTCCATGACATTTACAAATTCAACATACCCATCGTCCTTTTCAGGTTCTTCATCCAGCAGTTCAAATACGCGGGCCGCGCCTGCCGCGGCCATGACCACTGAGTTCATCTGCTGGCTGATCTGGGTAATGGGCTGGGTGAAATTCTTGTTCAGCCCCACAAATGCAATGATGGTTCCAATGGTAATCCCCCCAATACCATTCAGGGCCAGCAGGGCGCCTGCTGCCGCACACAGCACATAGCTCAGGTTACCGATGTTGGCATTGACCGGCATCAGAAGGTTCGCGTAGCGGTTGGCCTTGTCCGCGCTATCCCTTAACTGTTCATTGAGGCTGTCAAAGTCCTCCTTTGACTGTTCCTCATGGCAGAATACCTTTACCACCTTCTGCCCGTCCATCATTTCCTCTATGAATCCATCCACGGTTCCCAGGTCTTTTTGCTGCCGGCCAAAGTGGACGGCCGACATTCCTGAAAGTTTTCTGGTCACAAGGAGCATGACAGATGCCATTGCAAATGTCATGAAGGACAGAGGTATATTCAGTACCAGCATGGAGATGGCCGTGGCCGCCAGGGTAACAGCTGAGTTAACCACCTGGGGCACGCTCTGGCTCATGAGCTGGCGCAGGGTATCCACATCATTGGTATATACCGACATGATATCGCCATGGGCATGGGTGTCAAAATACCGGATGGGAAGGGATTCCATTTTCCTGAACAGTTCTTCCCTCAGCCGTTCCATGGTGCCCTGGCTTACGGTAACCATGATCCTGTTATATGCGTAAGCGGTGATGACGCCAATCAGGTAAAGCGCGGCCAGCCCGCACAGGGCGGTAAATAAAGGTGCAAAGTCCAGTTCCCGGAGCACGGTTCCTGCTGCCTGGGTATTTCCTGCCGCCCTTCCTTTTACTGCCTGCGCCAGCAGCGGCTGTATATAGTCGTCAACAAGGGACTGTATGAACATCATGCCCTTTAAAGTAGCTGCCGCCGAAACAATGATACATGCCAGCACAGCAGCTGAGGCCCCTTTATAATTGGATACCATGTATCCGATTACGCGTTTTAATATCTTCAGGGATTCGTCTGCCCTGCCTGTTTTTTTCTTATCCATCATGCAACTTCCTCCTCTCCCGGCTGGCCGGAATCCGCCTGGGGCTGGTCAAAATCTCCCCCGCCCTTGTTCTGGGATTCATATATTTCCTTATATATTCCGTTTGTTTCCAGCAGTTCCTCATGGGTGCCGTAACCATTCATCCGTCCATCATCCAGCACCAGGATGTGGTCTGCATGCTGCACGCTCGATATGCGCTGGGCAATGATGATTTTCGTGGTTCCTGGTATGGCGGTTTCAAAGGCAGACCTGATCCTGGCATCCGTAGCCGTGTCCACTGCGCTTGTGGAATCGTCCAGAATCAGTATTTGGGGATTCTTAAGCAATGCCCTGGCAATGCACAGGCGCTGTTTCTGGCCGCCGGACACATTGGTCCCGCCGCGTTCCAGGTACGTATCATACTTTTTGGGGAGCCGTTCAATAAACTCATCCGCACAGGCCGCCTCACACGCCTGCCTGCATTCTTCCTCCGTAGCGTGGGCATTGCCCCAGCGCAGGTTATCCAGGATGGTGCCTGAGAACAGTACGTTCTTCTGAAGGACCACCGCCACTGCATCCCTGAGCGCCTCCAGATCATATTCCCGTACATCCCGGCCGCCCACACAGACGGAGCCTTCACTTACGTCATAAAGCCGGCTCACCAGGTTTGCCAGGCTGGATTTCCCGCTTCCTGTGCCGCCTATGATGCCAAGGGTTTCACCGGATTTTATGTGGAGCCGGATGTCTGAAAGGACCTGCCTGCCGCTTCCCTTTTTGTAGGAAAAGCTTACATTATTAAAGTCAATGCTGCCGTCCCTTACTTCTTCTGCCGGATTTTCCGGGTTCCTGATTTCCGGTTCTTCCTTGAACACCTCCTCAATCCTCTTAACGCTGGCTGAACTCATGGTTATCATGACAAATATCATGGACAGCATCATCAGGGACATCATGATGGACATGATGTAACTGAACAGGGAAGTCAGCTCGCCGGTGCTCATGGTTCCGGCCACGATGTAATGGGCGCCGAACCAGGATACAGACAGGATACAGCAGTAAACCGCCAGCATCATGACAGGGTTGTTGAATGCCAGTATTCCCTCTGCTTTTACAAACAGACGGCAAAGCTTCTTTGCAGCCGCGGTAAATTTCCGGTTCTCATATTCCTCCCTCACATAAGCCTTGACCACACGGATGCCGGATACATTTTCCTGTACGCCGGCATTCAGGTCATCGTACTTCTGGAAAACAACGTCGAATGTTTTCCTGGCCGCCAACATGATGCATCCCAGGATACATCCCAGGAACAGGATGGCTGCCAGGAATATCATGCTCAGCCTGGCATTTATCATAAATGACATGCCCATGCTGCACAACAGCATCAGGGGCGAACGCACGGCGATACGGATACACATCTGGTATGCATTCTGGATATTGGTCACATCCGTGGTCATACGGGTCACCAGTCCGGCCGTACTGAATTTGTCTATGTTTGCAAAGGAAAATGTCTGCACCTTATCATAGATGCCTTTCCTCAGGTTGCAGGCCAGGCCTGAGGATGCGCTGGCCGCATATTTTCCTGCCATGGCGCCTGCAAAAAGACTGATAAACGCCATGATGACCATGATACCGCCGTAAGTCCATACCTTTTTCATATTTCCCCCCTGTATGCCCTCATCAATAATCAATGCCGTTATGAACGGCAGCATGACCTCCATGATTACCTCCAGGGCCGTAAACAGCGGCGTCAGGATGGAATCCTTTTTATATTGTTTCAACTGGCTGAATATTGTTCCCATATTTTCTTTCATCTCCTTTACCCTTATTGGGGTGTATAATTAATTAACTAGCTAACAATTACGGTACTTATATTTTATACCTCATATTTCCTTGAATGTAAAATTCAAAAATGTTATAATCTATAAAAATCTTTTATCGTTATTTATCATATTTATTTTTTATTGTGGATTTATGCAGGAGAAAATCATGAATACGGTGCAATTAGAATGTTTTTTAGCAGTGGCAGAATACCTGAACTTTTCCAAGGCAGCCAACTCCCTGAAGATAACGCAGCCGGCTGTCAGCCATCAGATTACATCCCTGGAGGATGAACTGGGCTCCAGATTATTTATACGGACCAGCAAAAATGTAAGCCTGACCGAAGCCGGGCTTATGTTCATCGAGGATGCCTCCAGTATTATAAAAATCGCCTCCGGGGCCAAAAAAAGACTGCGGTCAGATGCCTGCGACCTGCTTTATCTGACCATTGGCTGTCACAACCAGTCCGAGCTTAATCTGCTTCCTCCCATCATCAGCCGGCTGGTGAAGCATTTTCCCACGCTTCATCCTTCCGTTAAGCTGATTCCTTTTAAATCCATGGCAAACCTGCTGGAAGAGGAACGGATCCATGTCATGTTCGGGTTCCAGTATGATGACCAGAAAAAGCCCATCGGCATATACCATGAACTGGGCGGGCTAAACGTATGCTGTGTGTGCCCGGCCAATCACCCCTTCACCGGACGGACCACACTCTGCGCGGAGGATCTGGTTGGGCCGCTGGTCCTCTGTGACCCTCAGAGACTGCCCCAGCCCATACTCCAGTCCCAGATACGCATTTCATCTTCCTGCCATCCGTCAGAGCTTTATTTTGTGGACAGCTATGAAAGTATATTAGCCATGGTAAAGGCAGGGCTTGGATGTTCCCTGCTTCCTGCCTATCCCCGGTGCGCCCAGGACGGGCTGGTGTATATACCGGTGGAGGATCTGTCCCCGATTCATTTTGGTATGTATTACAAAAGTCTGAAGGATAATCCGGTGTTAAAGGAATTCATACGCCTGATGGATACAGAAGGCGGTTTTTAGGAACCATCCGCATGTATGGCGCACCAATCCCTAGTCCCTGGTCAGCTTCATGATAGGTATGATCTTTCTGATGGATATGGTGAATCTGTTTCCCAATAATTCAATTTTACTATAAACCAGTGAGGGGGTATGGTATTTTTTAATAAAAAAAACGCATTTATGCAATCTGTACCACTATAATGAAATACTTCATATGACCTGCATGGGAACATCATGGCCATAACCAGAAAAGGACAATATCCTATAATGTGTGATTCAGGCATTGAATCTGCTCCTGAAACTCCATCATAGGACAGTGTCCTTACGCAATTCTGTTACAATTTTTAGGATTCCTTCTTTTTCTTTCCAAGAACCATATACACTGCCATCAACATCCCCGAAAGTATGAATGACAATTCATGGGCGCTGCTACCTCTGTCACCGGTTTTCGGTATGGCAGCCAACGGTATCTCCCCATCGTCTATGATGGTCATTGACTGGCTGAATGCTGCTGATGCATCCGCTGGAAGGGATGCAAGGGGAACCTGGGAAGACTCAATCACATTCTGCTGTACGCCTGGTCCGCTTTGGGCATCATCAGCCTGATATCTGCCTGTGCCGCCAGTCGTTGCAGTGGTGCCGCCTCCGCCTAAACTGCCGGAGTCATCGGAACCTCCAGAAATATTAGAGGTATCGCCAGTAGATTCATTTCCATTTCCGCTGGTTGAACCGCCGCCTGGTTCCTCTGGCGTTTCTGTGGAATCGCTTCCTGAGGAATCATCACCCGTGAAATCATCGCCTGTAGAAGCATCGCCTGTGGAATCATCGCCTGTGGAAGCACTGTTATAAACATTTTCAAAGGTAACTTCTGTTCCGCAAGTAATGCCTGTTTCGGTGAATGAACCTCCCAGCTCCTTATTGTTTAAATCTTCCTCGACTTGGATATCCAATGACACATTAATAAACTTTATCCAGTTGGAATTATTTGTAACATACGTAGCAATATTTGTGGAATCCGTGTTTAAACCAGCTATGGAAGATGATAACTGTACGGTTCCTCCATTCTTTGGTTCATAATAGCGGAACCAGCCGCTATCCGAACTGTCACTATTATATACAGCATATGCCGCCCAATCTTTCAACTTATTGCTCGTAGTCAGATATGGCACACACTCAAGCTTTGTATCTTGATTATGATTAACTTTAAAGTAAATATGGAGATAAAACTCTTGATTATATTTTTTTTCATCAAGCCCTGCTTCCTTGAGGGCATTCTTAAGTTTATCCGCCACATCCCCAAAGCCTTCCTCCTCAGCTAAGGGCCATTGATCACCTCCACCTGTGTGATCATACAAAAGCTGTGATATAACCCTGTCATTATTGGCATAATTTGCAATTGCATTGGGAGTGATGCTTTTTCTTTCATCCCAGCTTTTACATTTCCCATATGCCCTTAACAATGCCGCAGCGCGTTCCATCAGTGTTCCATATGCATCTTGACTATAATCGTAGCCATAAGGGAACTTTTCTTCCTCATTGCCTCCATTGCCTGATTCCGATTCCTCCTGGTATACTCCATCAAACAGAATCTTCTTCCTGCTTACACGCTCCAGTTCATCCAATCTATCCTTCTGAGTAACTGTATAGGTTGCCGATGGCCCCACATTTCCAATCTTCATTTTTCCGTTAGGATGTAACTCAAAGGTATAGGTATTGGTGTCACCATCACTCAATTGAACGGCTTTTTGGTATTCCTCTGCCCCGCCATCTTCTGTCAGCAGATAAAGCTTCTCATTCTTATCCGGCCTGCTGTCCGTGATGCTGACTTCATAGGTATATTTATCATCAGTGCCTATGCTGTCTTCCTGCCGTTCATTGGCAATGACCAGATAAGGAGATGTCTTAAATATAGCCGTGAAGGCTGAGAAATGGTCGGTCTGGAAATGAATCTGTCCAATGGACGCATTTCCGCTCACATCCAGTTCCTGACGGCCTTCGCTGTCAACAGTGATGTCGTTTGCTGAAATACCGTCCAGTACAGGCACCTGGGCTACGGCTTCTGTTTCCCCGCTGCCTTCCAGTTCCGCCTTTGCAGATACTGCCTGGACCTCCTGGGTAGGTGTCTCCAAATGAAGAATTTCAATCTGATCCGCCTCCATGCTGGCCCTCTCAATCCGTTCTCCGCTAAACGATACCGTGACAAGATTACTGCCATCCTCCGCCCAGCTGTTATCTAATTTCACACCATCATACATAAGGTTGATATCATATGCAATGATGGCGCTGACCATTGCTCCGTCATCTGACTCAGCGGCCACCTTTTCTGTCAGCGCTGATTCCACCTGCCCTGTTATCTCTTCCGCCTGTATCTCTGTGTCAGCAGGCAGCACTCCTTCCGGTGCGGTTATCCTGATTGTAACCCCATTGACCTCCACCGACTTGTCAAAAGCAGGATGTTCCATTGTCTCCAGAGTATACACCTGTATGTCCTGCTCCTCATAAACCTCGGATATGGTATACCATGCTGTCTGTGACCCGTCCAGATCATCCGTGACTGAGTCTGCTTCCACCTCTTCATCATTGGCCGTCACGTTGTCGATTGTATATCCCACCTGGGTCTTGACACCAAAGGTCAGGCTTTCGCCCTCCTTCACGCCTCTGACGCCTTCCATGATGCGGGCGCTGGCCTCCGGGAAGCTGGCATAAGTCACCTTATATCCATCGAAATCCTCCAATGCCTTTAACTGATTAAGACTTGTGGTATACACCTTTGCAGTGGAGCAATATCCTATCCCCACCAGGTCGGAGGTACTTGCCTTCTGAGTGTTGTCTTCCGGCACCGCCGCCTGTGTCATCTCCAGTTCTGACTCCGACGGCTGGGACGGGTCGGTTGACGGTACTTCCTCTGAAGACCCGAAAAATACATCTTCGTCCTTATCTATATCTCCAGTTTCATCCGCACCCTCAGGCACACTGCCCTCGTCCACGGCTTCCGTTGTATGGGTTTCGTCCGTATCCGTCATATCCGTCCGGGTGGTCTGCTCTGTTGTCTGGCCTGATGTTTCCTGATCTGAGGTTTCCCGGTCTAAGGTTTCCTTGTTCTCTTCTTCCCCGGTCTTTACTTCTTCCCTCGGCTCAGTTTCCTTCTCCTCATGTGTCTCTTTCTTCTCCGGCACATCTGTCTTCTCATCTACATCCACAGAATCCGCCTGTCCGCCATCCTCTTTCTCAGATACCACCGGCACATCATGACGTGTAATGGCGGCAACCGGTACAGCGTCATCTTCCGCCTTATCCTGATTCGATTTTTCTTCCTTTTCAGGCGCTTCTTCCTTTTCGGATTTCTCTTCTTTTTCCCGCTTTATGTCTTTTTCTTCCTGCTCATCGGAATCACCGTCATTTACAGAAACACCCTGCTTTGTGTCGGTAGCATTACCGTCCTCCCCGGAAGCTTCCCGGGAGCTATCCGCCGGCATCAATCTGATGTCGGTCATGGTGTCATCCGCATCGTCTGCTATACTGCCGGCCGTATCATCTGCCGTATCATCTGCCGTACTGCCGGTCATACCGGCATCCGGCAAAGCAGTTCCCTCTGTCTCGTTCTCACCTGCGGTCTCGGACTCAGATGCTGCTGTCTCCTCCTGGGCGGGCTTCGATAGGATATCTACTTCCTCATCGCCAAACGCATCCTCATAACTTCTGATAGTGACACGTTTTGTCTTCTTGACCTTCTCCACGCCATCATCCATCCTGATGATTTCAGTGGTGCAGCTTATGCTATCCTCGCCATTATTCACATAGAGCAGGATGATTTCCTCATCCCCGCTTACCATATACATGTCATCCGCATCCTCCGGAAGACGCACAAACACACGCAGTTCAGCTTCCATGCTGCTTCCTTCCACCTCCGGATACACCTCATATACGGCACCTTTCGTACCAAAAAATACCGTTTCAAATTTGGCCGTCCTGCCATTGGTAAACCCTAAATCATCTGCTGTTATCTCATGGCCACTTTCAATGGCCTCCTCCACAGCAGTTACCAAATCTGCACCTTTCATCTGAAACGTAACCTGGTCTGCCGTACCGGCATAGGATACATTCAGGCCCGTTCCTATATTCGTGAAAACCATGGCTGCTGTCAGCAAAAATGCCAGAATCCTTTTCTGGCTGTAATACATGGATTTCGTTATTGTACCGGATTTTCTCCGTCTTTCCATAATCGTTCTCCTTTTCATAAACTCCCCTGCCAACCAGGTGCAGTTGCATCATGATTAGTTTTAACAAGATTATATCATAAATAAATATACTTTGGTTACATTTTCCTGTTTTAAATAATTAACATATTTCGAATTATAACCATCGTCTATTTTTCCATTATGATTACATAATAACATACAAAGCGTTACGTGATGCGTTATTTTAGATTTCAGATGGTCATTTTTTACATTTTTATGTTATTTTATTTATTTTTTTATAATCTGCACATCATTCCGTTATAGCAGATTCATCCAGTACAGTCCTTATTGAATGATATCATTACTTCGAATTGCCCTGGGGCCTTTAACCATGTCATTGAACCAGTAGCTTAAAATACCCACAGGAGCAGAATTGGGCGCCTATTAAATTAATATACTGATATCCTAATATACTTTCAATCATTCTGCACAATTGGATACCATTTTCTACCTGTTTATGGTACAATTTGAACATATACATCCAATATCATCTAGGGGGAGTAATACTATGGCAAAAGAAATGATTGCAATGCTTCTTGCCGGCGGACAAGGGTCGCGTCTCTATGCATTGACCCAGAAACTGGCAAAACCAGCAGTTCCCTTTGGCGGCAAATACCGTATCATCGATTTCCCGCTGTCCAACTGCGTAAACTCAGGGATTGATACCGTGGGAATCCTGACCCAGTATCAGCCGCTGGTACTCAATGAGTATATCGGCAACGGCCAGCCGTGGGACCTGGACCGCCTGCACGGCGGGGTACATGTGCTTCCGCCCTACCAGAAAGCCTCCGGCTCTGACTGGTATAAGGGTACGGCCAATGCGATTTACCAGAACATCTCATTCATCGAGCGGTATGACCCGCAGTACGTCATCATCCTTTCCGGTGACCAGATATGCAAGCAGGATTACAGCGACTTCCTCCGGTTCCACAAGGAAAAAGGGGCTGAGTTCAGCGTGGCTGTCATGGAAGTTCCGTGGGAAGAGGCGCCCCGTTTCGGCCTGATGGTAACGGATGAGGATGACCGCATCACGGAATTCCAGGAAAAGCCCAAGAACCCCAAGTCCAACCTGGCTTCCATGGGAATCTACATATTTAACTGGGACATCCTGAAACAGTACCTCATTGAGGATGAGGAAGACCCTGACTCGGAAAATGACTTCGGCAACAACATCATCCCCAACCTGCTGCGTGACAGCCGCAGGATGTACGCCTATCATTTCAGCGGTTACTGGAAGGATGTGGGAACCATCTCCTCCTTATGGGAAGCCAACATGGAAGTCCTGGACCCGGAACACAGCGGCATCAACCTGTTTGATGAGAACTGGAAGATTTACAGCCGCAACAGCGGTATGACCGGACACAAGATCAGCGCCGGGGCATCGGTGGAGAATTCCATGATTACCGACGGCTGCCGCATTGACGGACAGGTCAGGCACTCCATCCTGTTCGCCGGCGTCAAGGTGGAGACCGGAGCCGTGGTGGAGGACGCCGTGATCATGGGAGGCACCACCATTAAGGAAGGAGCCGTAATCCGGCACTGCATCGTGGCTGAGAATGTCCAGATCGGCGAAGGAGCCGTGGTAGGCGCCATGCCTTCCGGTGATGAGAACGGGGTGGCTACCATCGGTTCCGGCCTTACAATCGGAGCCGGCGCCAAAATCGGTCCCAATGCCATGGTTAACAATAATGTAAAAGGCGGTGAAGAACAATGGTAAATTCCAATGCAAATGCCCTGGGCATCCTTTTCCCAAACAGCTATGATTCCCTGGTACCCGACCTGGTAGGCGAGCGTCTTATGGCTTCCATTCCCTTTGCAAGCCGTTACCGCCTGGTGGATTTCATCCTTTCCAGCATGGTAAACTGCGGGATTGACAATATTTCCGTGATTGTCCGTAAGAATTATCACTCGCTCATGGACCACCTGGGTTCGGGCCGCGAATGGGATCTGACCCGCAAGAACGGCGGATTAAACCTGGTTCCGCCTTTTGCGGAAAAAACAGTTAAGATTTATAACGGACGTGTGGAGGCCCTTGCCAGTATCCTGGATTTCCTGAAGGAACAGAAGGAACAATATGTTGTCATGGCAGACACCAACCTGGCGGTTAACTTTGATTTCAAGGCGCTGATTAACGCCCATATGGAAAGCGGCGCCGATGTGACCATTGCCTATCAGGAGGCCGAACTTCCGAAAAGCTTCATGGAAGCCCAGAACATAGGGACCAACTTCTATTACACCCTTGGCATTGAAGACGGACGCGTGGCCAAGATGAAGATTAATGCCCGTGACGAAGGCATACAGAACTTCTCCATGAATATTTACATCATGGACCGCGAGCTTCTCATTGACCAGATCAACACCGCCTTTGTCCGCGGATACGTTTACTTTGAACGGGATATACTTGCGCCCCAGTTAAGTAAGCTGGATGTGCGCGCCTACCGCTATGACGGTTATGTGGCCCGCATCAGCAGCATGAAGAGTTATTTTGATGAGAACATGAAAATGCTGGACGATGCCAACGTAAGCGCGCTGTTCTCCGGCGGAAACCCCATCTACACCAAAATCCGCGATGACCACCCGGCCCGTTACATAAACGGTTCCAAGGCCGCCAATATCATGGCCGCAGACGGATGCGTCATTGAAGGGGAGGTTGAAAACAGCATCCTGTTCCGCGGAGTCAAGATTGGCAAGGGCGCCAAAGTCAGGAACTGCGTGCTCATGCAGGATACGGTCGTGGAAGCCGGGGCAGAGATTGAATATGTCGTCACGGACAAGGATGTGACCATTACGGCGGGTAAGGAACTGAAGGGAGCGGATACATTCCCGGTTTATGTGGCTAAGTACCAGAGGGTTTAAAAGCATGAACCAAGGGGGCTGTTCACAAAAACAGCCCCCTTTCCATAACCTTACTTCAATTCTCCGCTCTGTTCTTTAGCCCAATGGTCTACAACAATACTGGGAGCATAGACAAACATCATGTGAAGTTCATCCTCTCCTGTATTGTGCAGGGCGTGTTTTAAATTACTTGGGATGAAGATACAGTCCCCTTCTTTCACAGCCTGTTCCTCCCCATCTACTTCCATCACACCGGTTCCTTTTAAAATAGTGTATGATTCCACAGTTTCATGTTCATGCTCCGGAATACCGCCGCCCTTGTACACCACTACAAAACCTTGGCAGAACTTGTCCCCACTCATCGCTCCATTCTGCCCCAGTATTACCCTGGTGCGTCTTCCTGCTGGAAATTCCGTTCCCTCTATATCCCAAATATTTACTTTCTGCATCTCATTCCTCCGAAAGCGTCATGCCTCCAATTTTTTTACTGACTCCCGCTCAATCAGCCTTCCTTTAAAATAGGTCCTGCTTCCATGGGCGCATGTCTGTGTCTTTATCTGTTCCATTAACCTTTCAAATATTATTTCCGCTGTATCCGCCAAGGAATGGCGAAGTGTGGTCAAAGGGGGATCCAGATACTTAACCTGCGGAATGTCATCAAAGCCTACCACGGATATATTATCTGGTATCCGCATACCGCTTTTGGCGATTCCGCGGTATACCCCATAAGCCATAAAATCATTAAACATGAAAATACCCGTTGGACGTTCCTCACTGCGCATTAACTCAAGCGTCCTGTAGTATGCATCGTCTTCAGAGCCTACATTCCTGATAATATACTTTTCGTAATCCTTTATTCCGTACTCCGAAAGAGCCTTTAATGCGCCCTCCAAACGCTCCCTGTTATACTGCCGGTCTTTATCACTGATGTAAAGCGCAATTTTCTTATGTCCGTTCTCTGCCAGGCATTTCACTGCCTGATACGCCGCATCCACATTATCAATATTAATACATGGCGCATCGACATCAAAAATTCGATTGACAATAACCATAGGAATATCACCTATGTACGGTCTCACATGTTCTATGTCCTCCGTAGATGCAATATAAAGTATACCGTCCACAAACAGATATTTTAAAGTTTCAAAATATTCCTTTTCTTTTTCCACATCCCCCAAGGCATCACATAAAATAAGAGAATAGCCGGCTTTAGTAGCACAGGTTTCCATGTACTTTACCACTTCTGGGTAATATGGGTTCATAATATCCGGTATGATAAGGCCTATAAGCCTGCTTCCGCCCTTTTTCAAGCTTCTGGCCGCCAGATTAGGTTTATAATTCAAATCGCTGACTGCCCTCATTACTTTTTCCTTTGTCTCCGGCTCTACAAATGCCACACCTGACAGTGCCCTGGATACTGTGCTGGGCGATACACCCGCATATTTTGCAACGTCACGAATTCCTACCATACCTTCACTCCTTTAACCGCATTTTACTTTATAGTACCATTTCTGCGGTAATCTTACCAGATATTTTCCGCTAAAACCTCCCCTCCGGTTACATGTCAGCTATATTTTCCACACCCTTAATATATGTTTTTATTTTTTCGGAAATCCCGCCATACATTCTCAAAAAAGTCATCGATATCCGGTATCGGATGTACTTTTCTCCAATTAAAACTGCATTTCCCCCGGTTGTAACCAACCTCCTGTATTTGATCAGCATGTAATCCATCATCCAACCGGTATCTGAACATATCAGGCAGGGAAGGTGCCGGAAGCTCTCCGTTGGAATCCGTATACATGGAACTTCCCCGTGATAAACCTCCACGATTAACATAGTCTTCCATAGCACTGAGATAGACATACTGGCAAATCAGTGTTTCCCGAAACCGGAAATACAATCCCAGTTGCTGCCGGCTGATTATTTTCACTGTGTCTTGAAAAGTTTCCAGCTCCTTTTCTATGGCACAACGGGTATTATGTATATCCTCCACATTCCTTATGGCAGCTCCCACCCTGCTCATCCGTCTGGTTATCCTCTGCCAGGACTCTTTCAGACAACCCTCCTGTCCTCCCATTGCACTCTGTTCCATACATATAATCTCTTTTATACTCTGTCCACATGCATCAAACAGCATCGTTTCTGGCTCTCCCCGCCGTCTGGCGGAAATATACTGCGCCGCCCGGACTGCACCAACCTGCCCGGAATTCAATGCACTGCCCCCTGGCCGGTATACGCCATGGGTGCCACTGACCTCTCCCACTGCAAAAAGTCCCTCAATATCAGTCTGCCACCACTCATCTACCTTCAGCCCACCATTATTGTGCTGGGCACTGAGAGCCACCTCCAACATCTCAGCCCTCAAATCAATTCCCTTATCAAGATAAAAATTGAAAGCAGGAGTATTCATATGCTGCAAGCGGTCAACAGGTTTTCCAAAACAGGCTCCTGCTTTTCTTAAATAATCATATGCCTCCCTTGATAAACAATCATAGTCCAGCTCTGCATCACCTGGGTTTTTCCGAAAATCCAGGAAAACACGTCTGCCCTTAATACAACTTTCCTGGTATACCAGTAAATCGATAATAGAACTTCCCGACATGACTTTCCGTACGTCAAAGGGCCATTGATATCCTTTAAGGAAAATTTTTGATAACATTTCTCCTTTATCATGAAAATAATCCAGGAGGAACTCCTTTGGATTTCTGCCCTCTGTATCCGTGGAAATAAAACGGGGCAAAACCTGCATATAAGTACCGCTCACATTCCAGCGTGGCTTTAACGATGCCAGTCCAAACTGCCATTCTGTCAGATTCTTCCCCATTGCTCCAGCCTCAAAAGCAATACCCGTGGCGCCATAATGGCCTGCCGGATACGCACTGTCTGCAAACATCCCCGCCGGCCCGCCGGTAGCGAAAATAATATTTTTACAATTAATTACTTCGTAAGTCAGCTTATCCTTATTTAAACAGACAAGCCCTCTGGCCAACCTTCCCTCTGTCAGTATACGCAATACCTGCAGATGATTGTAAATCCTGATATTTTTGTCCTCAACTGATTTCTGCAGGCACTCTGTCATTATCTTTGAAGTATAGGGTCCTGCGCTGGTGGCCCGTCTGCTGGGATCGTGATCGGTCTTGTATCCCACAAATTCCCCATAACGGTTGTGCGGGAAGGGAACTCCCAATTCCACAAGATGCAGAAAACACTGAGCTGACAGAGCAGCTTCGCACAGAGCATGTTCACCATCCACACACTGTCCGTCAAAGAATACCTGAGCCATATCTTTTACACTGTCACATTCGCTGCCAGACAGAGACAATTTATAATATGTCTGTTTATCCGAACCTGTATTACGTGATGTTCCTGCCAGAATGTTCTCTGTCAGCATTGCGATATCGGTCTGTCCATATTGATAAAGCCGTTCTGCCGCACTATATCCGGCTGCCCCGGTTCCTACAATAACCGTATTAAATGAATGGACTGTCATATCCATGCCACAAAAGCGAAATTGTTGTACCCTCATTTTTAACCTCAAATACATCTGCACAAGTTGTTAGTTATGATTAGGAGTGTCCACACTGTCAGCATTATTACGATTCAAAAGCCATCTTCGGTAACCATAGTATCCTATCATCACAATAGTGATACATATAAGGCTGATAATTAAAAACCGGGCCAGATTCTGCTGATGCATCCGCATTTTTCCAAGTACAACAACCGGAATGATCAGAGCTGCAAGAAACACCCATTCAAACTGTTCTGCTCTCTTTATATCCATGCATGTCCTCCTACATTACTTTATTTATTCCAAACGGGCGCCCTTGTTCGCCGGACCTCCGTATTTTTTAAACAGATTAAGGACACCTTTATATGTATTTTTATCTTTCGGATTCTCAGCCGGCTCCCTTTCCTCAAATATTGCCGGATTCTCCACATCAATAGAACGCTGGGATACATTAATTATTACGATATCCCCATTCCTCAGATATGCCAAAGGGCCTGACTTGGCTGCTTCCGGTGTAATCTGACACACACCAAAACCTCTTGCAAAACCCGAGAATCTGGCATCTGTAATGACTGCCACATCTTTATCCAGCCCCATACCACAGACTGTTGCCTGTACGGCGTAAATATCCGGCATGCCCGGGCCTCCACAAGGTCCTTCAAAACGGACAACCATCACATCCCCACGTTCTATCTGGTTATTATGCAGCGCTTCCAGTGCCTCCTCCTGGCTATCAAACACCTTAGCCGGGCCTTTGTGGTACAGGTTTTCACGATACCGGGCAGACTGTCTTAAAATAGCGCCTCCAGTTGCCAGGTTGCCATATAAGACTGCGATGCCCCCATCCTGGGATATCGGGGAATCAAAGCTATAGAGTACCCTTCTGTCGGGTTCATACTTGAGGGGACTCTCCATGTTTTCAGCCATTGTTTTACAGGTAACAGTCATGACATCCGTATTCAGGCAGCTGCGGACCTCACGCATAGCTGCAGGCATCCCGCCGGATTTTTCAAAATCAGTGAGATGGTACGGCCCATTCGGCTTGACATTCACAAGACATGGCGTCCTTTTACTGATTTGTGCAATTTTATCCAGGTTCACTGCATCACCAAAACCAAGTTCCTCTGACAGGGACAGTATATGCACTACTGAGTTTGTGGAACCTCCAAGTACCATCATCATGGTAACCATATTCTCCAACGCCGGTAATGTCATGATATCATTGGCCCGTATATTCTTTTCAATCAATTTAACAATCTGATTACCACTTAATTTAGCAGAACGAAGAAGCTCCGATGATGTGGAAATCATTGTGGCCGCTCCTGGTAATGTCAATCCCAGCGCCTCTGCCAGACACTGCATTGTATTGGCAGTTCCCATTAACGGACAGGCTCCCCATGTTGGACAGGCCCTGTCTTCCATGGCGGTGATGACTTCCGCGGATACGCGGCCGGTCCGATATCCGCCCATTATCTTTTCATCCAGATCAGACAATGAAAATGCCTCTCCATTTAATTGTCCTGCCTCCATTGTACCTGCGCATACAAAAATAGACGGCAGGTTTAATCTGGCAGCAGCAATCAGCATACCCGGAACCACCTTGTCACAGGCAGTCATAAATACAATCCCGTCAAACATCTGGGAGTGTACAATGGTCTCAATATCAAAGGATACCATCTCCCTTGTGGCCAAATCATAGCGGATTCCATCCAGCCCCAGCGTCAAGGTCCCGCATTGGGATATGGTGCAGAATTCAACCGGAGTGGCTCCTGACTGCCATATTCCCTCCTTTACTTTTTGGGTCAGCATGTTAAGACCAAAATGCCCTGGACACACCTCTCCCCAACTATTGACCACCGCCACCAATGGTCTGGATAAATCAGCATCTGTAAAACCCATTGCCTTATACACGGCCCGGCGATGTGCCCCCTCTGGCCCAGTCATGTATTGTTTTGTGAAATATTCCATGGTTACGCTCCTTTCTTTTGTCTGATCATAGTCACAATCTGCAGCACAGCGATACATGCAAAAATCACATAGGCAATAAAGTTAGAAGCCGCAAATGGAGCTACTACCAATATACTTACCGCGAATGCCAGAAAACGTTCAATATTCCTGAGCCGGCGTGAAAAGTATCCGGCAACACAAACAGATAAACATACAACAGCTATTACCCCATCAATGATGGCTATGACAATCTCGCCAGCACTTCCTATGGCAAGGGTTGCGGGATGATACACAAATAAGAAAGGAATGATGTAGGCCGCTATGCCAATAGTAAATGCTTTAAATCCGGTTTTCATAGGTGATGCCTCTGCAATTGCAGCTCCGGCAAAGGCTGCAACACAGACAGGCGGGGTTATATTAGACACGACCGCAAAATAAAATGCAAAGAAATGTGCTGAAATAGGGCTTACCCCCATCTGGGTCAGCGCCGGGATGATAGTCGTCACAAGGATTAGATAAACCCCCACCGAAGGCATGCCGCATCCCAGGACCAAAGAAAATAAGGCCGTATAGATTAATGTAATCAACAGGCTTCCATCCGCTGCTTTAATAATAATGGATGACAGGCTGACACTCAGGCCTGAGGAATACATACATCCGATGATGATTCCTGCTGCCGCACAGGCAATGCCTACGGAAATGGAGGTCTGTGCCGTCTTTTCAAACGATTTTATTATCTGTGACGGTTTCAGCCTTGTATTTTTACGCACAAAGGTAAGAAAGAATAAAGTAACAACTCCCCAGAAAGCCCCCATACTGGTTGTATATCCATAGATTAAAAAGATAACCAGGCATACCAGCGCCAGAATCAGATGTCCTCCTTCTATAATACTTTTTTTGAAGGACGGCAGCCCGTTCTTGTCCATTGGATGTATGTTCTTCTTTAATCCATCGAAATGTATATAGGATAGAAGGGCGATGTAATAAAGCATGGCCGGTATGATTGCATACCGCACTATTTGTATGTATGGGACCTTCAGATACTGCGCCATAACAAACGCTACCGCCCCCATGATTGGCGGCATATAATTGCCGCCAGTAGATGCAACAGCCTCCGTTGCTCCTGCCTCCTCAGATGAATAGCCGGTAGACTTCATCAAGGGAATCGTGAAACACCCGGTAGATACAACATTGGATACGGAACTTCCTGATATACTGCCGAACAATGCGCTGGAGATTGCTGCAGTCTTAGCCGGACCAGCTGTAAAGCGTCCTCCTATGGCATAGGCAATATCAATAAAATACCTGCCAGCCCCGCTTTCCTCCAAAATCGCCCCAAACAGTAAAAACAGTATGATGTAAGAAGCCATGGACTGCACGGGTTCGGAAAATATGCCCTGATCACTTACCAATATATCAACAAGGCGCACCCATGAGGTCGGCGCTGTTTTCAGAAAACCCGGAAAATAGTTGGCAAAACTGGTGTGAAGCCCAAAAAAGAGGACCACACAAAACATTGTCATTCCCACCATACGCCGGGTTATATCCATTACCAGGAAAATGAATACTGTCCCAAAAACCGTATCCAGCCTGCTTGGGCGAAACATACGAAGCTGCCAGTTGTCCAAATCACTGATATAATACACAACGCAGACAACTGCTAAAACCACACATACAATATCGTACACAGACCATATATTAAGCGGTTCATACCAGTTCTTACGCTTTGTCGGATGAAGGAAAAAGGCAAGCAGCATAATAAATAGGACAAAAAGCAGACGATGGGCAATAGCAACTGGCGTACCACAGTAAGCAGTCACCAGAAAATAAACCACCATAAATACTGAAATAATACTCAATAACATTGCCAGAAACGAACGGGGTGTCAATTTCTTCTGATGTACAGCATACTCGAACAGACCTGTTTTTTGTTGAAAACTGCTCATGTCACTACCTCATTTTCTAGACAGATTTTTGTCACTTAATGATACCGATTTCACGATAGAACCGCTCAGCGCCTGGATGGACAGGCATCTTTTCATCAATACCTGACAAAGGGTTATTCAGAATCACACTGTTCTCCTCGCCAAAATACTGATACAGGGATGATGCATTTTCATAGATAGCCTTTGTTATTTTGTATACGGTTTCTTCATCCAGATCATCACGGCAATATAGCGAGGTTATTGCCGCCACAGTCACAATCTCTTCCTCCTGATTCTCATCAAACGAATGAGGTGCAATCGTTATCTTCTCCAGTCCGGGAACATTAGCCTGGATTTCGTTAATTACATTTTCATCCATGCTGATCAGCTTAATACCGGGTGTCATGCTCATGCTCTGTAGTGTGGAATTATCCAGAGGAAGCAGGCCGGTAATTGCATCCAGCTGGCGGTCCCTGAGCATATCCATGCGTTCCGAATCTCCTAAAAAGCTGTTCATTCCGGTAAAGGATTCCCCTTCCAGATCAATACCATGGGCTTTTAACACGGCCTGGGCTATGGTATAGCCGGTCTGCCCTGCCTTACCTAATGAAAGATTTTTATCTGAGAGATCATATATGCTATTCACAGACTCATCACCGCTTAATGCTACAATCAGAAATGGCATGGAATACATTGATATGACCGCATTCAAATTACTATGAGGTTCTGTATAATCCCCCTCACCCAGGTAAGCCTGATAACCTACACCACTGTACACAAGACCGAAATATCCCTCGCCATTCTGCAATGTATCAGGATTAGCTGATCCGCCGCCTGCAGCCACCTTGGATGTGATGCCGGTTGCTTCCTGTGCAAGCGCCGCCAGCTGGGATCCCACCTGATACCAACTTCCGCCTTGGGAACCGCTGAAAAATTCCAGATAATCCGGCACTATACCCTCTGTCTGCCCATCCGATGCAGCAGCTTCCTCCTGCGCGGCACTTGTCTCATCCTTGCTCTCCGTTTTTACTTCCTGAGCTGCCTTAGTCTCCTGCCCTGCCTTTGTTTCTTCCTTCTTACCAGTTCCGCATGCTGTCAGTGAACCGGTCAATGTGATTGCTAAAAGAACCGCAAGAATCCTTTTCATATGTTTCCTCCTTTTGATTATGGGCAGTTTCACATTCTCCTGATATGAAATCCGCCATCTACGTCTATGTAGTTACCAGTGGTATATACAAATTTCTCACTGCACATCAGGCTTACAACATTACCGATATCCTCGGGGTATCCCCATCTCTTAATTGGAAACTGGCCCTCCTCTATCATCCTGCTATATTTATCGTGTACCACTTTCGTCATATCTGTATCTATGACACCCGGGCGGACTTCATGAACCAGGATTCCTTCCCCCGCAAGGCGGTCAGCATACACGGTCGTCAGCATGGATAGTCCGGCCTTTGACATACAGTATTCTGCACGGTTGGGCGATGATACAGTGCTGGACGCTGAACCAACATTAATGATTGTGCCCCGTTTTTCTCCTTCCCATGGCTGACTCAGCATCTGATTTGCCGCTAACTGTGTCATAAACATAGTTCCCCGAAGATTCGTCCCAACCACATAATCAAAACTCTCCTCTGTCATCTCGAGAATATCCGTGCGGACCTTTGGCGCCACACCCGCATTGTTGACCAAAACATCAATCCGGCCAAAGCGTTTCACCACCAATGCCACAAAATCCTCCCTGACCTTCCGGTCCGTTATATCGCCCTGATAGTATATACAGTCCGGATTCAATGCTTTAAGTCCATCAAAATTCTCCTGATACGCAGCGAGCGCATTTATATCCAGTATGGCTGCCGTATAACCGTCTTCCACCAGTTTACGGGCAATTCCATATCCAATCCCTCTGCTGCCGCCCGTTATAATTGCAATTTTATTCAAAATATCACCTCTTCTTTACGGTTTTAGTATTATCTTAAGTGGTTCTTCACCAGGGCTTTTTTTGATATCCATGGCCTTTTGTACTTCATCCAAAGGGAAATGATGGGTAATGAGTGACTTTAAATCAATCCGGCCAGATGATACCAAATCGATTCCCCGTTGAAAATCCCAACAGTAACTGGAGGTTCCTACCACCTCAATTTCTTTTACCATTGCATCTACAAGGGATTTTGTGCTGAATTCATCTTCGAATATACCAAAAATAACAGCCCTTCCACCTTTTCTCGTTACAGCCATGGCCTGATTAAAAGTAACAGGAATCCCAACCGCTTCAAATGTAACATCCACGCCGCGTCCCTCTGTTCTCCTAAGCACCTCCTGTACCGCATCATGCCCACTCTGAAGTGGTATGCAGCCCAGCCGTTCTGCAAGTTCCAGGTTTCTTTTCATAATTCCCAGTACATATACATGGGTTGCCCCGGCGGCAAGAGACAATTGTGCAAGTAACAGTGCTATAGGGCCGTCTCCCATGACGCAGACAGAATCACACAACTGAATCCTGGCTTTCATTGCGGCGTGAACCGTACAGGCCAGAGGTTCCATTAATGCGCCCTCGTCATAGGAAATTTCATCTGGCAAAAGATGGATCCACCGCTCCTTGGCATAGTAGTAGTCCGCATACCCACTGCTGCCGCTGCGGTACTTTAACCTGAGGTTTTCACAGTAATCATATCGCCCTCTCTGACAATAGTAACACTGGCCACAGGTAATAAGCGGTTCAACACATACCCTGTCTCCTACTTTGAACCTGGTCACATCCGCGCCAACCTCTTCTATCACTCCTGCCAGCTCATGGCCAACCGTAGTTGGCAGTTTTGCATATGGATGTTTTCCTGAATACAGATGCATATCGCTTCCACAAATAGCGGACGACACCACCTTTATCATAACCTCTCCACTACCAGGCGTCTTTTTTTCAGCTTCATGTAATACAATTTTTCCAGGTTCAGTTATAAGAGCCTCACGAAACGTATCCATTCTTACCTCCTCTATATCATACCGGACAGTTCATATGCGCCATGAAATGCCTTTAAGGCATTGCCGATTGTCCCACAGTCCCCAATCTGATAAAAGACACCCCCAAAGTTCTCTGCCTGCTTCTTAATATAACTGCTGCTCTTCATACCAGTGCTCATCACAATGCTGTCTGCACATACCTTGAATTCCATTCCCTCCTTTTCACATACAAGTCCATCCTGCAGTATTTTCTTTACTTTTAATCCTGTAGAAACAGTTATATTCTTCTGGAAATAGCGTTTCAGCATATTGCCGCGGTTTGTAAATCCCATACCAGGAACAAACTCATCCCTTCCTGTAATGATACAGACCTTCTTTCCCTGATTCGCCAGTTCTTCCGCTACATCTGCTGCTGCATGTCCCGCTGAACAGGCATGGCTTTCACTGGTTTTCATCCCCACAATATCATCCGGGATATCCTCTGATATCTTACGGCAGGTCCATGTACAATTATAACTGCAGGCAACCACAACTACATATTCCCCTAATTCCTTGGAGCCATCCAAAGCCTCTGTTGGAGTCATGACACTGGGAAGATTGATACCCTCTATATCCGGCATTTTAAACTCTGCTCCGGTAGCATCAATCAATATATCCGGCTTTAATTCATCCAGCATCTCTCTGGAAAATGCTTTTCTTAACCGCACATCTACACCCGCTTTTTCTAAAGCATAAGCAAAATAGCGAAAAACATCCTCAACTTCCTTCTTAGCCTTTGTATGTGTACAGTACCAATATTTTCCTCCCAGCACCGTTTCCTTCTCGACCATTGTGACCTTATGTCCCAGCCTGGCCAATTCCAGCGAAGCTTCGCACCCTGCCGGACCACCTCCAACAACCAGTATTGTTTTACTCCCTTTCTTCTTCCCCCGTTCAGCCAGGTATGTCATCTTTTTTCCCACACTTGGATTGACCATACACGTAATAGGTTTCTTCATCCACAGTTCATCGTAGCATCCCTGGCAGCACGATGTACATGGGATGATATCCTCCAAATGCCCATTAAGAACCTTTGACCCAAAATCAGGATCACAGATAAACTGTTTTCCAAATGCAATAAAATCAGCCTGCCCTCTTTCTAGTGTAACCTCAGCAAGTTCCGGATTAAAACGTTTTACAATAATTACCGGAATTCCTATCCCCCTCTTGATACGTTCTGCCAGATGAATCCATGCACCTCTGGGCTGGCCTGAAGTATGGTCATTAAAACTTAACTGGGAGTCACGCATGCCTGCGGATACATTAATTGCATCTGCTCCAGCTTTCTCTAATTCCTGCGCAATAAGCTGGGCCTCCACAATACTATTTCCACCCTCCTTAATATAATCATCCCCGTTAATCCGGCAAATCACCGGGTATTCATTCCCACAGGCCGCCTTAATCCCGGAAATGATATCACAGCAGAATTTAATTCCCCCTTTCAGGCCTCCGTATTCATCTGTTCTCTGGTTTGAAACCGGAGAGAGGAAATTATTGGCCAGATAACCGTGCCCCATTATAATCTCCACTCCATCCAGGCCTGACTTCCTTGCGATTACCGCAGCCGCAGCAAACTTGTCCACAATCCCAGTAATATCCTCTTTCTCCAATACCTTTGGCGTATCCGGATAGAGTGGGGAATTACTGGCAATGGGGGATGGGGCTACAGGGTCCATACCAGTAGTGCTTCTCCTGCTTTGACGCCCAACATGGCTTAACTGAACAAATACTTTCGCACCATACTGATGGCATCCATCTGCGATGCGCTGAAAACCAGATATGTATTTTTCATGGTCAATGGCTGGGTTTAATACAGAACGGCTGCGTGGATAATCCACGGAAGTAGCCTCCACAATAACAAGACCTGCCCCTCCCCTTGCCTTTGACACATAAAAATCAATGGATTCTTCTGTCATATATCCGTTATGTGTAAAGTTATTGTTCAATGCAGGGAGAACAATTCGATTTTTTATACTTAAACTGCCAATATTGCCTTCTCGGCCCAATGCTTCAAATTTCATCTCATTCCTCTTTTTGAATCAGTATTATCCTAATTGACGGTTACTTTTGATGAACACATTATTTTAATGAATATTTAACTAACACTTGATATCTTCCGTTATATCCCCCTCCCATGAAACCGTTTTCTTGACTTGCTATGTATATATTATCTCAAGAAACCGTTTTCGTCAATATATTTTTATACATTTTTATCAATAAATTTTATTTCTCCACATTACTCTGATACAAAAATATGAACCACCATAAAAAAGTATCTCTTGTCGAAAAATATGCTTTCCAAAAATACGGTGAGACAGCACAAAAATACCAGCTGGCATATATCCAGCTGGCATCCAATTTATATTTTTTATCTGTACACTTAACAATGTCCCAGGAATAACAGGTCAGGCCAGTATCTCCCCCCTTCTCACCACAATGAAATGATTTCCTTTCCAATGACAGGTTCCGCGGTTCCCTTCTTCCTGTCAATCCCATAGGAATTAAGACGGTGGAACTGTCCTGGTTTTTCCTCATATCCCACTGAGAGGATAAGCTGGCTGTCATCCTCATAATCCACCTTGAACTCCAGTTCTTCCTCCTCATCCTGGTACAGGCCCAGGTCCTTCAGTTTATTATCCAGAAGATGGCTGGCTGCCTCGGATGTGAGACTTGGTCTGGGAATCCATACGCCGGTCTGGGAATCCAGGTAATACCAGCGTCCGTCAATCCGGTTCCATCCCGTCAGGACGACCGTTTCCCGGGTATCCTGGACGCCGCCTTCCCGGGCCAGCCCGTCCCCAGTTTCTTCGTTTTCCACCTCATAATACCAGTCCCCGATTTCATCCTGTATCCACTGTCCCGCCCAGGCGGGAAAGGAATGGAAGGTCAGGGACAGGATCGCAGTTAATAAAAATACCTTGCATTTACCGGAAGCTTTTCTTACCATCCTGTATCGTCCTCCTATTGGATATGTCTGCTGGCACTTGTCCATCGGCATATACCTTTTCCCTGTTTTTGTTTCCCATGATACCATTTCAATATTAACTTCATATAAACTCATGGCGGGAAAAGATGCGGCATACAGGACCGGCAGGATTCCTTATTTCCTAATCCTTATTTCCTAATCCTTATTCCCTAATCCTTATTCCTTATTTCCTATTCATTTCTTTATATCCAAAAGCCCTGGGCGGCTCCTGTAAGGATGCGTGCCACATGGCTCCGGGGCCTGATGGTATATTTTATCATGTTTTACTGTGAATCAGCCACACTCTGAACGCCCTTCAGTTCCTGGGCCGGGTCGGCTCCGGCTGCCACGTTCTGCATTGCGACCTGGATTGCAGTCTCTATTTCGCTGTTGACCAGTTTACGGTTTCCAACCGCATTGCTCACATAATCGTTTACTTCGTCAATGGACTGCTGCTGCAGTTCGCCGTCAACGGTTCCCGTATACTGGATTTCGCTGGACACCGGCGCTCCCTGGAGACGGTTCACCCAATACTGCTGCCCCTCTCCGTTGGACATGTATTCAACAAACCTCATGGCTGCTTCCTTCTCCTTGCAGTCCTTGTTGACAGCCAGCACGATGTCCACGCCGGATGTGCCGCATATGGTTCCGTCCTCTGTCATGGATGGGAATACGCTCATTCCGATTATGTCCTTCTGGTTGGAAATCTCCGTCCCCTGAATCTCCGGTGCGGATGGGGAAACCGGGCCAAGATGCCAGGATCCGGTCATGAAGAACACGGCCTTTCTTGCAAAGAAGTACTGGTCCCGGGCATCCGGATAGGTGGCAACGCCAAGGGCACCGTCCTCAAATATACCGTCGCTAAACAGGTTCTGCCATGCTTTCATGGTATCCACAAAGCACTGGTCTGTCCATGGGCGTTTTCCCTGCTCCGCCTCATAGACAGCGCCTTTCTCAAATTCATTTGAGATCTGTACAAACCAGTCGGAGTTAATCCAGTCATCCGCTGCCCCGGCCGCCACACACACATAGCCTTTTGCCTTTGCTTTTTCAGCCGCGTCCTTTAATTCTGCGTAAGTGGTGGGAACCTTCTCTATCCCGCACTCGTCCATCAGTGTCTTGTTGTACAGAAGGTCAGTCATACCTGCCACCAGCAGCGGCATACCTACCATGTGGCCGTCTTCGGTCACACACTGGTTCACGGCTGTCCCGCTGATGACTCCGTCCCAGCCGGGCAGGTACTGGTCTGCCAGTCCTTTCATATCCTCGGTAAACGGCGCATACTGTTTCGCCATCGGGCCTGTGGTAAGCCCAAACAGGTCGGGACCCGTACCGGATGCCATTGCAACCTGAAGCTTTTCAAAGTAATCGTCCTGCTCTGTCCTGATATACTCAATCTTAATATCCGGGTTGGCCTTCTCAAAATCCGCAATCATTGTCCCGGATTGTTCAACCGTCGGAAGCCAGGACCAGTATGTCAGGGTCACCTGCTCCCCGCTGCCCTCTGCACTGTCTGCGTTTTTACCCTCCGCGCTATCCTTCGCGCTGTCTGCCCCGCTGTCCTTTGCAGCGCTTTCCTGGTTCTGTCCAGGGGCAGGGGTTGTAGTTCCTTTATCAGAGCCTCCACATGCTGTCAGCGAAGCCGCCATAACGGCTGCCAGTGTCATTGCCATTATCCTTCTCTTTCTCATTTTTAAACCTCCCGTTTCTGCTTTTTTGTATCTAAAGCATACCTTATTTTTACTGTCTGCATGACTCCATTTTTTTGCGTTTCATTTAAATTTTTGTATAGCTGTACCGGGTTATTTTAAGTCCCTGTATCTGGATTGTAAATGCGTCCCCGCCTTTCTGTAAAGGGGAAATTGGTTCCCCATCCAGTAAAATCCACTCCTGGTTCCTGAACACCGCATGATACAGGGAAAACTGCTTTTGTCCGCCGCATCCCGTCTGGATGGATTTCTCTCCAAGTACAGTATTCCCGCGCATGATCTGTATGGACGGCTGTTCCCCGTCTACCGCAAACTCAAACTCTTCCGTATGGTTTTCATCCCATGGTTTCTCTGCCAACACTGCCTTTCCCGTGCCAAAGGACAGCCCGCTTCCACTGGCAGTTCCATGTGAAAATCCATAGAAGGCCGTCATTTTCTGAAGCTGTCTACCCTCCAGCCGGGCATGTCCGGTCACAGCCATGCTGCTGACCGTGACCTGGGTAAAATACGGTACAACGCCAATCTTTCCCGCCGCACATTCCCCGTTTCCTGCCTTGTCATCCACTCCACCCATTCCCATACACATTCCCATGCAACATGTATGGGCGGTAATCGCCGGCTGTTCATCCATCCACAGGTCAAAGCTGTTAAAATTCCTCTGCACAAGGAGCAGATGAGGCACTTTGTAGTCAAAATCCACAGGCAGTTCCCAGTCTGCAAGTTCTGCCACCGCCCCGTCAAAGCATTCTAAAAGCGTCAGTTTCCTCTGTCCGGAATGCAGCCTTGCCTCCACATAATTCCTCTCATCCCGGTAATCCAGATAGATTCCGTACCTGGCCCCGCTGTGGCTCCTTCCTGCTTTTATCCAGCACTCCATACGGTAAACAAGGGGGCTTTCCCCTGCCCAGAAAATCTCCTTTACCTCCTGTTCCCGCACCATGATATGGGGCGCCAAGGGGCTGGATTTTTCCCACATGGATGGACCGAAGCACAGCATATGGCTGCCGTTAAAATACAGCGGGTCAATGCGCATATTCCTCTGTTCCGTTCCAAGAACAAGCTCATCCGCAGCATTCCTTCCATGGTATACAATCCAGTCGTCCACCAGGTTAGGCGCCTTTGTCACGGTGTTGTGCCCGGTGCCTTCCACCAGCTCATTCCTCTTTAAAAGCGGACACCAGGTATAGGGGTCAGGATACTTGTGCCACTCCATCTCATGGAACACTGCCTTCTCATCCGCCACCGAGGTCCCCACAAAATAGTCCTCATGCTCATAGGCATTGGCTGAATAGAGAAGCCACGTCTTCCCGTTATGGGACACGGTGCAGGCCCCTTCGATGGTGTACCAGTCCCTTCCATCCCCAAACCTGTTTTCTTCAAATATTTCCTTGCGGATACCGGGCGCCACTACCGGCCTTGGATGGCCGGAAAACTCGTATGGGGTGCGCATCCCGTCTAACAGGATACAGGTCCCGGCCACCTTATCCTCTGTCCCGAACCAGTCATTGACAGAATAGAACATATACATTTTCCCGCCCCACATCACCGGGTGGGAATCAATGGAGAAGTGGTCAAAAAATGTCTTTTCCCACACAAAGGGGCCAAGGGGATCATCTGATTTTGCCACCTTAAGATGCTGCTCATGACAGTCTGTTTCCTCCATGGGGATATTGGAATAATACATGTAAAATGTACCGTTCAGATAGATGACGGAGGGCGCCCAGTAATGGTGGTACCCCTGTTCACGGATTGCATATCCCCTGTCCTCCCAGTGCACCAGGTCCTCTGAAACACTTACCTTTGCACCGTGTTCATCGGACGCATAACAGTAGTACAGACCGCACCAGCGCAGGATGAAGGGATCCGGGTTTGTATGGATCTTCCCATCTGAAAACGGGACCGGGTTACAATAGGTGCTGCTGCCTGTTACAGGCATGAAATCATTCATATGTGACCTCCAGATTAAATTAATGATTGAATCAGCCTTTGACCGAACCGCTGGTAATTCCCCCCACCAGGAACTTCTGGCTGAATAGATATACGATGATGGACGGCAGTGTGAGAAGCATCATGACCGCGTAAATCCTGGCCACGTCCGCCGGGCTTTGGTAGGTACTGGATACAAAGTACTGGGCCGCCAGGGTGACCGTATAGTTTTTCTCGCTTCTCATGACCAGAAGGGGAACCAGATAGTCATTCCATGAATAGATGAAGGTCAGCACCAGCACATTGGCTATGATAGGTCCGCTTAAGGGCACCATGAACTCCAGCCAGATGCGGAAACTGGATGCACCGTCAATCCTGGCGCTCTCTAAAAGCTCATCCGGAATGGTGTCAAAGTAATTCTTAATCATCAAAAGCATCATGGGCGCGTTGAACGCCACCAGCGGGATCATGACCCCCAGATGCTTATCCAAAAGCCCAAAATTCTTGATGGCCGCAAAGAGGGGGCTGGTCACGGCAGCCACCGGGACCGCCAGGCATGCGAGGATTGCGCCGTACAGAAGCTTTCCTCCGAAAAACTGCATTTTCGAAAAAGCAAATGCAGCCAGGGTGGTTATGAGCGTGACCAGGACCGCGGTACTCACCGCGATGAACATACTGTTGAACACTACCCTGAAGTAGCTGATTTTGTCATAGCTGAGTACATATTGATAGTTTCCGATTCCATTAATCTGAAAGGATTTTACAAAGGCAGTGCCGATTGGCAGAAGCCATATAAGGGCGCAGAGGACAAATACCAGGTACGTGGGCGCCGCTGTTTTCCATTGATTCTTTTTCATCCTCAATCCTCCTTGCCAAGCTTAATCTGCAGAAACGACATGATGACCGCGATAATCAGGATGGCAACGCCGATGGAGGCCGCCCCACCTGCGTTAAAGTCCTTAAAGGCCTTTTCATAAAGGTAGGTGTTCAGCACGGTGCTGGACCTTCCCGGACCGCCTCCTGTCAGCAGCTTTACAATGTCAAATGTCTTTAAGGACCCCACAATCCCAAGTATGATAAGGACATTGGTGGTTCCCTTTACCATGGGGAATGTGACGGATAAGGTGGTCCTCCAGAACCCGGCCCCGTCAATCCTGGCAGCCTCATACACGTCATCCGGAAGGCTCATCAGCCCGGCATAATAGATGATCATGGAAAAGCCCATCCACTGGAAAATGTTGACGATGATGACAGATAACAGCGCATATCTGGGATCCCCCAGCCAGCTGACTGCAAATACATCAAGCCCCACCGCCCTGAGGAATGTATTGAGGGCGCCGTTGGTCGGATCCATCAGGATACGGAAAATAGCCGTGATGATGGACGTTGCCATGGCAATGGGCATAAAGTATATGGCCTTGAAAAGATTGCTGCCCGGCAGCCGGTTCTTAAGCAGCACTGCCAGCAAAAATCCCAGCCCAGCCTGGATGAATACTGTCCCAAAAAAGAAAATCACATTGTTGACCACCGCTGTCCAGAAGGTCTTGTCATGGAGCATTTTCGTGTAATTCTTAAAGCCGACAAAGTTCATTTCCTTAGACATCCCGTTCCAGTCCGTGAAGCTGGTTCCCACCGTACAGATGATACAGTAGTAAATCAGCGCAAAAGACAGGACCATCAGCGGCAGGATATAAAGATACGCGGACCAGTTGTTTTTTTTCCCTAATTTATTCATTATGGCCACCTCCTGATACATATTATAAAAGGAGGCGGCCATAAAATGGATACTAATATTTTGGGATTTACTCTAATTTTTTGCCATGAACTCGCTGGGCGTCAGCCCCTCAGATTCCTTGAATATCTTGAAGAAATACGTGTAGCTGCGAAACCCCGACTGTTCAATTATTTCCTTCATGGTCATATCATGGCGTATCAGCAGGCTCTTAGCCTTGTTCACCCTCTGCTGGTTCAGATACTCCACAAACCGCTGTCCTGTCTCCTGCTTGAACTGCCTGCTGAGATAGGTGTAACTGCTGCCAGTGACCTCGGCGCATTTTTCCAGGGAAATGTCACTGGCAAAGTTCTTTTGGACATAGTTAAGGACCTGCTGTATGACAGGGGAATATGCCTGCTTATCCGGCTGCGGACCGGCTTCCCGGCTGCGCGCATATAACTCCAGGATGTCCTCCCGGAACTGCTCCAGGATTTCATACTCCCGGATGCGTTCCAGAACCGCATCCCTGTCCTTTTCATCCACTACCCGGCCCTGCGCAATCAGGCCCGCCAGACGCTGGCTGATATCCCTGACCCGCTCCAGGGGCGCCCTTATCTCTTCCATCCAGCCAAAGAATCCGTTCAGCGTTTCCGCAGTGCCTCCCGTACCGCTTTCCAGTTCAAATACCAGCTGCTTCCAGTAGCTGGGAGGCACATCTTCCGTGCCGTAATGAAGCCGTCTGGCCATGGCAGCCGCAGTGACACGGTTCCCGCCTATGTATAATTTGTCCTCCAGCAGCCCATCCATCTGACAGGCGTCCTTCACCGCTGCCTGAAGGTCCGTCTGGGGATTGCCGCATATGATGGTAACCGTAAGGTCCAGCATGCGGATGATCTGGCGCTGAAGCCTTCCTGCCAGGTTTTTTATCACGTTCAGCATGTAAAGGGTGCTGGTGACACCGTTAAATGAAACCAGCAGGATCAGGTGCTCCTGCCTGGTCTGCCAGATCAGGTACCCATATTCCTTGCCCAGGATCTGCCCCAGGATATCAATCACCGCCTTGCAGATATCGTGCTTATAATCAGCCGGTTTTACCCCCGGCGGAAAGCTGTAATCCGGGCTGATTGCAATGGCAGCCATATTGGAGCAGCAAAAATCCAGCACGCCGCTGTCCGCCATGTTCCTGATATTGTCCGCCGTGAATTCCTTCCTGTCATAAAAGCAATACCCGACACGGTGCCGGATGGTCCGTTCCTCCGGCACGATCTTATATTTATCCCTTGCCTGGTCCAAGGCTGATATGAGATGTTTCCTGGTCAATTCATGTTTCAGCAGGTAATTGGCTGCGCCGTTTACAAGGCTTCCCCTTACATAGTCAAAATTGTCAAAGGCGCTGATTGCTATGACCGGAAGGAACTCATTGATTACATGGATCATACGGATTAACTCCACGCCGTTCATCCCCGGCATCTGCATGTCGCAGAGAAGGATGTCGATATCATTTCCCCGCAGCCAGTCCAGGGCCGCCTTTCCATCGGAGAAATCAGCCACCACTTCGTAGGATTCGTTTTTCTCCAGCAGTTTTTTAATGGTATTCCTGCTTATCAGCTCATCATCCACAATCATCAGCTTTATTTTTGCCATTTATCCCCTCATACCTCCTTATTCCTCCCCCGCGCTGTCCACTGCGGGCAGGACTAATACAGCCTTTGTATATTCCCCCGGGCTGCTTTCATAACGGATTCCGTAGTCCTCCCCAAAGAACAGACGGATCCTGGCATTTACATTGGAAATGCCGATCCCGTTAAAACGTTTCCTGTCTCCTGCCGGGGTGCCAAGGACTGCCTCTATCTGCTCCTCCGTCATCCCTTCCCCATTGTCCTCTATGACGATGTTCAGCCTGTCCTCCTCCCTCCATGCCTCAATCCGGATGGTCCCCTGCCTGGACAGGTCCGCGGGCAGGCCGTGGTAGATTGCATTTTCCATGATGGGCTGCAGGATGAATCGGGGCACGTACAGTTCCTTTGTATCTTCACTGATTTTCTTTTCCACGACAAAGTCATAGCTTCCGCTGTATTCAACAATGGTCAGGTAATTATCCACGTATTCCAGCTCATCCTCCAGGGTTATCATGTCGTTCCTGCGGTGCATCACATTCTGAAGCATGGCATTCAGGGAATGGATCAGGGGGACGATGTTGTCCGCGTGCTGCAGCTTTGCCATCCAGACCACATTGTTAAGCACATTGGAGATGAAATGGGGATTGATCTGGGCCTGGAGGAAATCCATCTCAATCAGCCGTTTCTGCTTTTCCTCCTCAGTAATCCGGTGCATCAGTTCCCGGATACGCACTACCATGTGGTTAAAGGTATGCCCCATCTGCCCTATCTCGTCCTCGGCCCTGACGGCATAGCTCACGGACAGGTTGCCTGCGGAAACCTTCTGCATGCTGTCCTTTAACACCGTGATTTCCCTGGTGGACCTGGACACCACCAGGCCGGAAAGCAGGCCTGCCAGCAGGAGGATCACAACCATGATGGCCCCGGTAAACAGCGCGGTCCGGTATATATCCGCCGTATAATAATCCGATGGCAGGGCCATGGTAAAGGTCCAGTCCACATCATCGGCTTCAAATGTATTATACACATACCCCTGTATGGGATGGGAGATATCCAGCAGTTCATCGCCGCAGTTGGAGAAAATAAGGGACCGGCTTCCGTTTGCAACCTGGAACCGGCTTCCCTCCGGAAGGTTGGAGGAAAACATGTCCTCTATGACGCCGTAATCAAAATACATCACGGTGTAGCCGATTATCCTCTGGTTCCAGTCCGTAATCCCCCTGACAGCCGGAACCACGTAGTCGCTGTTATAGGTGGACTTACCGCCCTCCACGTGGATGGGCTCCAGCATGACGATATTCTTCTTAAGCCTGTCCTGGTCCAGCTGCATGATCCGTTCATAGACATCCCCCTGCCCCTCCACCAGATGGGAGGTGGAAAAGGTGCATGTTTCATTTACGATCACGCCAATTCCCACGATATAGTACTTATAGCCGTTCAGGTCATTGATGAATTCCTTTATGATCCTCCTGTTTTTCAGATATTCCATGTTCCACTGGCCGTTCTCCATGATGGTCCGTTCATTCAAGGCTTCCACGGGCCGTATGATGTTCCTGTCATTGAGCGAAACCATGGCCGCCATATAGGAGGTATCTGTCAGCAGATACTCAAAGGCCTGGCACGCATCCCTCATGGTGCTCTCTGAAATGTCCTTCAGGTATGTACCTGCCATCTTACTGCTGGCAGTATACCAGACCGAGGTTATCAGGATGCTGCAAAGCATCAGGACAGCCGTGATGACCAGCAGTATCTTGTTCCTGATTGTCATGTGTTTTATCATTGCCATATGTTTTATCATCGCCATGTGTTTTGGCATCCCCATACCTTTCATATCACCCTCCCACAACAGACCCTTCCTTTTACCATTGTAGCATTGCATTGGCAAATATGTTATATGAGTTTTTGATGTTTGTTATGTTTTTTTGCGTTCCCATCCCCTGCTAATACCGCAGTGCCATTCCTGGCTTTCATTCATTGCCATACATTTTTCTTCCGGACATCGGAAAAACCCCTTTCATCAGACTATTTTGTCTGACAAAAGGGGTCCGCTTCATAACGGTTGCATTCCACGGTCCTATCTAATATGCGCGCTTAATGATCTCCTCCATATGTACCTGCGCTTCCCTGCGTATCTTCTCCTCGTCCAGGGTCAGTACTTCCCGGTTCTTCATGACTATCCTGCCGTTGATGATGGAATCCGTCACGTCATGCCCGTTGGCTGCCTCCACAACCGTGTTAATCAGGTTCTGGGTGGGGGTCAGATGGGGCTGGTCTATGTTCAGAAGGATCACATCCGCTTTCTTCCCTTCCTCCACCGTGCCCAGGATGCCGCCCTTGCCAATGGCGTTGGCGCCGCCCCAGGAAGCCATCTTAAGAAGGGTGGGGCAGGTCATGACCACCGGGTTAAAGGACGGGAGTCCCCAGTATGCCATCATGCCGTAGCGCAGCACCTTCATCTCATCAAACAGATCCAGGTTGGATGGGGCCGCGCCGTCGCAGCCAAGGCCCACGCTAAGTCCTGCCTGAAGGATCTGGGGCGTCTTTGGGAATCCATGGTTGGAGAGGTTGGCCCTTGGGCAGTGGATTACCTTTACATCCCGGCTGGCCATGATGGCAATGTCCTCGTCGGAAAGCATGACGTTGTGGGCAGTCAGGAGGTTGGGGCCGAGGACGCCCATGGACTCCAGGAACTGGGCCGGGCGCAGCTGGTAATTCTGCAGGCAGAAGCTGACCTCGTCCTTGTGCTCACACAGATGGGCATGGATTCCCGTGTTCAGTTCAGCAGCGGCATCCCTTACCATGGCAATCAAATCCCTTGAACAGGTCATGACCTGTCGGATGGCAAACCAGATGGATATCCTCCCGTCCCCTTTGCCGTCATATGCCTGGTACAAATCCCTGGTGTGCCTGACTGCTTCCTCTGCCGTCTCCTTCATTGCTCCGGTAATTGCATTGCCCATATCCATGGTGGATTTGGCAATGGCCGCACGCATGCCTGATTCCAGCACCGCGTCAGCCACACGTTCCATATGGACGCCGCCGGAATCCGCAAATGAAGTGGTCCCGTTCTTAATCATCTCCAGACAGGCCAGCTGTCCGCTGATATAGGAGTCCTCCTGCCTTAGGTTGCTCTCAAAGGGAACCAGGAACCTGGTCCACACCATGGGGTATTCATCCGAAACCCTTCCACGCAGAAGCTGCTGGCAGGTGTGGGTGTGACCGTCCACAAGGCCAGGCATCAGGAGCTTGCCTGTCCCGTCCAGGGTTTCCGATGCCTGGAAGTTCTCTTTCATTTCCCCGGAGGGTCCGATTTTCTTAATCCATGAATCATGGATGGCAACGCTCCGTTCTTCTGAAACCGTCATGTCCGGGTTAAGGACCCGGCATCCGTTGATTAAAATATCACATTTTTCCATTCTGGATCATTTCCTCCTCGCTATCATGGCTTTACGCCTCTTTGTCCGGCAGCACGGCTTAGATTGCTCCCGTGGCCCGCAGCACCAAATCTGCCACGAAGGCAGAGAATATAAAGGTTCCTGTTATCACAAGCAATGTAATCACAACCATCTTCCATCCCATTTTCGCAAAGTTTTTAAGGTCCTTGCCAAGGGAAATCCCTGCAAACGCACCTAATGCGGTGGCAGGAGCCATGAATGCCACCTGGGATGTGACCTGGATGATCACGTCCTTGACCGGAGATACGGGGCAGGCCAGAAGCAGCCCTGTAAGGGATACATACATCATGGACGGAAGCTTGATAAAACGGCTCATGAACCTGCTGACTGTCAGGCCGAACAGGGCAATGGCGCAGAGTACAAGGATTCCTGCTATGGAATCAGCCAGGGGCATCTGATAACCAATCATATTGGTCAGTATCATGATTACTGCCACAAGGCACAGAAGACCGGCCTGCTGGATACAATATTTCCTTACCATTTACGTTCCCTCCCTTATTTCCTGTGATTTGATTTGCGTCCGATTTTGGGTTCCAGCCACGCGTACAGTTTCCTGGTAACAGGAAGTCCCACAAAGGTTCCCATGTAGATTCCGGTGATTCCTGTCAGCATGTCGCTGGCGCCGCCCATTACCATGATGTCTTCCGCGTATGAGGGATATATTTCCCCCAATGTCCCTGCCGCCGCGGTCATCATGGAACCGCTGCCCACCCCGCTTGCCATGCCCATGGCCAGTGGATGGAAGATATTCCAGGATGCGACCACGCCTGCCAGCAGGCTGACAAACACGGTTCCGATGACAGAACCAACAATATATACCGCAAACGTCCCCTCTGTCTCCTTTGCATCCGGCCCGTAGATATCCGTGGTCAGGCCCAGGTTTGAATCCCTGTTAATGGAGTAGCATGCGCCGATGGCTTCCTTTTTCAGGCCCAGCAGCAGCGCAATGGGAAGTGAGATGAAAATGGTTCCCAGATTGCCGAATTCCTGCAGGATCAGGGCCGGTCCCACCGCCACCAGCTTGGCCAGGTTGGCTCCGGCAGAAACACCCATCTTGGCCATGAAGGGCGCCAGCGCCACCAGCACCAGGCTTCCTCCCAGCTTGCATTCCCCCTGATTGAACATCCGGATCACATCCGGTCCCAGGAGTCCGCCCAGTATGACTGCGAATACCATGGGAAACAGGGTCAGGGTGCCGATCCCGATGTTAATCTTGATGGTTCCCACTGAATCACAGACCAATGCCAGCACTACTGCCGCTGCATAGACTTTCCAGTACTTTCTTATGACGGCCTTTACTTGTTCCATACGTTTCATTTCCCCTTTCTTCTGTATGCCTCCGGTGCTAGAGCGTGTTTGAAAGCGCACCGGGATTGACAGGATACCTTTTGTTGATTTCATCATATCACAGGGCCTTTCACTTCTGTAGACAGAAAAAAACGATGGGAATCCATCGTTTTTGCTGATACTATATGATATTTCCATGGTTCCTTAACCTTACTTCCCTGCTATGCCTCCTTTTCCCCCACCAGTTCAATGAAACGCTGGGCCATGTCCGACAGCAGGTAATTCCCCTTCACAATAAAGCCAATCTCCAGGTTCACCCCATCCTTAATGGGGATGGCCCGGATATCCCCATAAGCCCTGTCCGCCGTATGGTATCCGCTTCCCACCACGAACCCCTGGTTTGTCCGCATGATGGAATACGCGGCTGCGCGGTCCGTGACGGAAATCACCTTCTTCATGCGGTAGTGGGGGATGATGACTTCCGTATAGGCCGGATTGGCATCCGTACTCCTGTCATAGGTGATGAATGGATACTGGATGATTTCCTCGGTCCGTATCTGGCTGCATCCTGCCAGGGGATGGCCCTCATGGAGATAGACATGGGCTGTCCGGTAGGCAATATGGTTGAAAATGATCCCACGTCCCCTGAGTTCCTGCATCATCTGGCCTTTCAGCTGTTCCGCAAAAAAGATGACCCCCAGATCCGCCAGCCCCTTTTCCACCTGCTCAAAGACCCCGGATGTCTTGCACTCCCTGAATCCCACGTTATATTCAGGCACATCCAGGGACTGTATGATGGACATGAAGGAATCCATGCCGCAGATATGGTGCTGGGCCGCCACATAGAAGCCGTGACCGCTGTCCTTTTTGTCCTCATACCTTAAATCCAGATAGTACAGGCGGTTCAAGATTCCCTTGAACTCAATGAACAGCTCCTTGCCGTCACCAGTCAGCATGACGCCTTTGGGCGTCCTTAAAAATGCCTTGATCCCATAATGCCCCTCCACTGCCCGCACTGCCTCCGAAACACTGGACTGGGCTGCAAACAGCCGCTTGGCCGCCTCACTGATGGAGCCTGAATCAGCTACCGCTACAAAATATTTCATCTGCTGTAATGTCATGACCTGGTCTCATTCCTTTCTCCAGGGCGGGCGCGGATCCCCATCCATCCGCCCGTGTTCCGGAACACTGCCCTATCAATAGCCGTGCCTCTTTCCCTTATCTATGAATTTACCAGATTCCGGGGCGGTTTTCAACCTTCTGATACATCCCGTCCCCTTCTTTTACATGAAATGCAGTATAAAAGTCACTGGTTGCCGATAACACTGCGTTCACCCTTATGATTCCCGGGGAATGGACATCGTTGGTCATGACATAGGCCAGGTACTCATCCCTGTATTTACCGGCCCATAAGGCTGCGTAGGCTTTATAAAGCTCCCTCAGGTCGTATCCCTCATCTTTTGCTATCTCCGTCACGCAGGAAACCCCGCCCAGGTCAGCTATATTCTCAGTGGCGGTGAGGCTTCCGTTTATCTTGGTTCCGTTTACCTCCATGGTGTCATAATAGTCCACCACCTTGGCTGCCAGCTCCTCAAACCGCTGTTTATCCTCAGCAGTCCACCAGTCGCGCAGGTTGCCCTTTTCATCGTATTGGGAGCCGCTTGTATCAAAGGCATGGGTGATTTCATGGCCGATTACAGAGCCGATACGCCCAAGGTTGGTGACCGGCACGCCCTCGGGGTCATAAAAAGGAGGCTGGAGGATTCCTGCCGGGAACACGATTTCATTGTTGCCCGGATTGTAGTAGGCGTTAACGGTCTGAGGCGTCATTTCCCATTCCATCCTGTCCACAGGGTCATCCTTGGTCCTGAACATATAATCCTGGTCAGCCTTCCTGATGGCCAGGATATTATCCACATAGAGGCCGCCGTCCTCCGGCGCCGTCAGCTTCAGGCTGTATCGGTCCTGGGGCCATTGTTCAGGATACCCCACCTTCACCATGATGGCGGCCAGTTTCTTCCGCGCCTCTGACCGGGTGGTTTCTGTCATCCACTCCATGTCCGCCAGTCTTCTGTCATACACGTCTATGACCTTGCGGACAATGTCCGTCACATCCTGTTTGGCATCATCATCAAAATACTTCAGGCAGAACAGCCTTCCGCACTGGAATCCCAGTTCCTGCTGGACAGACTCTGATACGGTCCTCTCAAAAGGCTTTTTTTCTTCCGTCCCGCTGACCGCCATCTGGTATTCCTGGGCCGCATTCAGGGATTCCATGTCTGTCATGGCGGAAAGGTCGGCATAAAGGCAGGTTTTTACATACTCCTTTAAAAGAGGCAGATTGTCCTCCGTGAGATAGGTCCCAAGCTTCCTGCATACGTCCGGTTCCGCCACCACGGTCTTCTCATCCTCCCTGATGCCATAAATCCCGCTTAACAGTTCCATGGAAAGGGCTTCCGGATAAATCGCCGCCGCATCCCTGGCCGTATATACATTGTTGGTTTTTTTTGCATCATAAGTTTCTTCTATTTTCAGGGAGCTGGATGCCAGGTCCTTCATCATGGCGGTCACACGTTTCACTGTTTCCCCTGCTTCCCTGGTATCCATGCCATTGGATTCGTGGAGCCTGGTCAGATACCGTTTATATTCCTCCACCCGCTTTTTGTTGGATTCCTCTTCGGAAAACCAGACTTCGCGTTTCAGCCCCGTGTCCGGCTTTAACCAATACAGGGACTTAACGGAGGAGTCATCGCTGTCCCCTGTATATACCAGCCCCGCCAGGCTATAGATGCCGTAATCCTTCTGGAACCGGAGGGATGCGCTTAAAAGCTCCCCTACCGTGCCTGCATCCTCAATTTTATTCAGGAATTCCCCTGCCCGCTGGCCGTAACCGCCCTTCTCCCTGGCCTCCCGGTCCAGTCCGGTCAGGTTCAGGGCGCGGATGTTCTCCTGGTCGCGGATTTCCCCGGTGTCTGATTGGGCCGGGGTCCCGCCGCCATCTTCCCTGCTTCCGGTCCCGGTCCCTGATGAAACCTTCCGGATAATATCATTTACCTTATTATAGTTCTCCTCACTCACCTTACGGAACCAGCTCATCTCCGGCTGGTCGGCAGGGATTTCCCAGCCGTCCAGGGTCACGTGGTTCACGGCATTGTAGAAATCGTCCACATAGTCCGGCGCACTGCCCTGTCCGGATGCAGACGGCTGTCTGGACGCGGCCACGGCCTGTCCGTCGCAGTCCATCCCTGCCTGGGATTCCATCCCCGTTCCAGGGTCCTGTTCCGTCTTGCCCGCCGAACAGCCCCATACCATGGCTGCCACAGCAACCGCCATGGCCCCGGCAATCATCCCTTTTGCTGCCATACATTTTATATGTCTCATCTTATTCTTCTCCTTTACCATGCCTTTAAAACCAATCCTGTACACGCTTCTTATTATAACCCGTTTCTACTGGTTATCCTGCATTTCCGTATCTTAATAAAACTTGCGGTATCCAATCCATTATACCCCATACCGCTGCAGAAAAAAAGGCGTGGGCCTTCCTATTCTTCCGTTGGGAAATCCTTCGTTTAATAATCAGATAATCGGTAAAGACTATATAAAAAGGCAGCCGGGCCGATAGATAATGAAAAAAGCCACCGTTATATGCTTGGCAGAAAACCTGGATTGGAGCAGAAAAATGGAAAACAAATATACTGAAAAATCAAAATCAATATGGAGCATGACAACCCACCTGCCGCCCAGGAATCCCCTGCCCGGGGACCTGACCGTGGAGGCGGCCGTCATTGGCGCGGGCATGGCCGGAATCTTAACCGCCTACCTTCTTCAGAAGCAGGGAATTGATGTAATTGTGCTGGATGCAGACCAGGTTGCCAGCGGGCAGACAAAAAACACCACTGCGAAAATAACAAGCCAGCACGGGATTATTTACCAGGACCTGATTAAAAAGCTGGGGAAACAAAAGGCAAGGACGTACGCCCTTGCCAACGAAGCAGCTATCCGGGCCTACGGGGAGATTGTAGGGGAAGAGAAGATTGAATGCGGTTTTGAACGGCTTCCATCCTACCTTTACACCAGGGAACCGTCCATGGTGGTGAGGCTGGAGCAGGAAGCCCAGGCCGCCTCCGCCTTGGGAATACCGGCCCATTTCACCCAGATTCACGGCCTTCCCTTTGATACCATGGGCGCCGTCTGCTTTGAAGGGCAGGCCCAGTTCCATCCCCTGGCGTTCCTAAAACATTTATCCCAAAAAGTGACTGTCTATGAGGGCACACGTGTGCTGAAGGTAAAAAAGCATATGATATGGACAGACCATGGCACGGTAAATGCAAAGCATGTGGTTTTTGCGTCCCATTACCCATTCGTGAACCTGCCGGGCATATTCTTTGCACGCCAGCACCAGGACAGAAGCTATGTGCTGTGCCTGGACCACCCGGATAAGCTTGACGGCATGTTCTACAGCGAGGACAAGGACGGACTTTCCCTCAGATGGACCCACGGCGCCCTCCTCCTTGGCGGCAATTCGCACCGGACCGGAAAAAACAGGACGGGCGGGGAATACCAGCGCCTGAAACAGGCGGCAAAACAGTATTACCCGGACAGCAGGATCATTGCCAGGTGGTCTGCCCAGGACTGCATGCCCCATGATGACATCCCGTTCATCGGAAGGTATTCCGTGTTCAGGCCCTTCTGGTATGTTGCAACCGGCTTCAAAAAATGGGGGATGACCTCTTCCATGCTGTCCGCAATGATCATAAGGGACCAGATCTGCGGACTTCAAAACCCATACGCAAGACTCTTCTGCCCCCAGAGATTCCATGTCAGGGCATCCCTCCCAAGCCTTCTGGCCGATATGGGTGAAAGTGCCATCTCCCTTACAAAGGGCGCTTTCCACCTGCCCCTCCGTGCCGCGGACCTGAAAGAGGGTCATGGCGGCATCATAAGAATCGGATTCAAACGGTATGCCTGCTATAAGGACGAAAAGGGAGTCCTGCACAAAACCTCTGCCCGGTGCCCCCATCTGGGCTGTGAGTTGGAGTGGAACCCGGCGGAAAAGACCTGGGACTGCCCATGCCACGGTTCCCGGTTCGATTATGACGGCAGACTGATTGACAATCCGGCACAAAAGGGGAACGCTTTTTAAGGCGTTCCCTGGCGTTTTCTGGGGTTCCCTCCCCATCCATAAATCTGCCGTGTTCCCAAAACAGACCTGTCCCTAATCCATATACGCGCCCTTCATGGCGCTGACCGCATGCTGGGCATACAGCTTTAAGATACCCTTTGTATATTTGCTCTTAAACCCTTTCCAGCCCTTCTTTCTCTGTGAAAGAACCACATCCATTTCCTCAGGCGTCTTTTCCACTCCATTGACACCCACGATATTAAGGGACCTCTTTTCCAGATTCAGTTCAATCAGATCCCCTTCCTCAACCAATGCAATGGGGCCTCCTGCGGCTGCTTCCGGGGACACATGTCCGATGACCGGGCCGCGGGATGCGCCTGAGAACCTTCCGTCTGTTATCAGCGCGACACTTGCCGCCAGCTTCGGGTCGGAACAGATGGCCTCGCCGGTATAGAACATTTCCGGCATACCGCTTCCTCTTGGGCCTTCATAGCGGATGAACACGGCGTCTCCCGGTTTCACCTTTCCGTGGAGGATGGCGTCAATGGCTTCTTCCTCGCTGTCAAAGGGACGCGCCGTGAGGCGGCTGTTAAACATGCCGGGCGGGCAGGCCGTATGCTTGATGACCGCCCCTTCCGGCGCCAGGTTGCCTTTCAATATGGCAATGCTTCCATTGGTGCCGATGGCATGGTCAAAGTCCCGGATGATGTCCGTCCTGGCAATGTCCCTGTGGATTGCCTGGCTTTTGCTCTTAAGTATCCCATCACAGTGTTCATAGTAACCGCTCTTTTTAAGGTCCTCCAGGTTTTCCCCCAGCGTCTTTCCCGTAACGGTCATCACATCCAGGTGGAGCATTTCCTTAATCTCCTCCATGACCCGGGGAACTCCTCCTGCATAGTAGAAATACTGGGCCGGCCAGTCTCCGGCCGGGCGTATGTTAAGGAGGTAATGGGCGCCCCTGTGAAGCCGGTCAAAGGTATCCGCATCAATCTCAATACCGAACTCATGGGCAATGGCCGGGATATGCATCACCGCGTTGGTTGAGCCTGAGATTGCGGCATGTACCATGATGGCATTCTCAAAGCTCTTCATCGTGACAATGTCCGCAGCCGTGATGCCCTGCCGGACCAGCTGAAGCAGCTGTTTTCCCGCGTCATAAGCAGCCTGGCGCAGTTCCGGCGCAGTCGCGGGCATCAGGGCGGTTCCCGGAAGCATCAGGCCCAATGACTCCGCCATCACCTGCATGGTGGATGCAGTCCCCATGAAGGAGCAGGCGCCGCAGCTGGGGCATGCGTGCTGTTTATAATAGGTCAGCTGCTCATCTGGTATCTCATGGCGCTCATACTGGGCGCTGAACTTGCCGATCTGCTCCAGGGTGAGAAGCTCGTTGATGGCGCAGCCCGGGTCATCCTCCGTATATTCGGGGGGCAGTGTAAATGCCTCCATCACACCGCCTGTCACCATGATTGCGCTCATTTCCTTTAAACGGCCGATGCTCATGAGCATGGCTGGCATGGCTTTGTCGCAGCTGGCTATAAATACCCCGCCGTCAAAGGTGGTGGCGTTGGCCTGTACTTCAATCAGGTTCACGATGGCGTCCCTGTGGGCCAGGGAATAATTAATCCCGTCATGCCCCTGTCCCATTCCATCGCACATGTCCGTTGCGTAATACCGCGCAGCCTTCCCGCCATTTTCATCAACGCTCCGTACTGCTTCTTCCACAAACTGGTTCAGGTGGCTGGACCCCGGATGGCTGTTGCCATATGTGCTTTCAATCATTATCTGGGGTTTCTCAAGGTCGTCCAGCTTCCACCCCATCCCAAGGCGCAGCGGATCCATCTCCGGCGCCAGCTTGCGGACTTTTTGGCTTCTTAACATAATATCTTCTCCTATAGAATCATCTTTTTTTGTGGTTATAAAACCAGGCCGCCTCATGAAAGAGGAAGCTTATTCACTTCATTGATAAGGCTGTTGACCCTCTGCCTGTTCACAAGCAGGAATGCCTGTCCATCCACCTTTGCCCCATAATAGTTCTGGTCATAGGGAATCAGTTCCACGGTCATGTCCCCAGCGGTTCCCGGTATGCACCGGTATTCGATGGTAAGGATTGGAGGGCCAATCAGCTGGGAGGCCATGTCCGAAACCCGCTTTTCCGCCGCAAAACCATAGAGCGGGTAATAAAAGGCATTGAACTCAGCCTCCGTGATTTCATGTCCGTTCAGGGTATAGGCCGCCTTGTTCCCATCCTCTGGATGGGTGACGGCAAACTCCGCCTTCCCGTTGTCCCACGTCAGCGTAAGGTTGGTGAGCGTCTCCGCCTTAACCGGAGCGATGCTTAAGGAAAGGAAATCCTCCGCCGCCAGATGCATGAACGGTTCCAGCCCGTCCTTCCTGACGGTATAGATTCCCTGTCCGCCTTCCGGATACACGTAGGTATACCGTCCATCCCCGCTGTCCTTTCCAATATGGAGCACGAAATCCTGGACCGCACCTGTTTCATCCTCCTGGCGGGAACCGTCCTGCCGGGAGCTGTCCTGATAAGCAATCCGTATCAGACCGCCCGCTTCCTTCCCGCCCAGTCCGTATTCCTCCATCTGGACTTCCGACGGACGGTATACCGCCATCTCCTCATACCTGAGCTTCACCAGCTTGCCCAGGCATCCGGATACCAGCCCGGTGTCGGCGGGCCTTAACGCCCCGTCATCCTCCGAGACGCTCCAGGCGCCATCCCCTGTCCCCGGCCTTTGAAAGGTAAATGTTCCTCCCTTTTCCTCAATGGTTACCATGGTCATGTTGTCCAGGCTGATTCCCGGCAGTGTCTCACGGATTGCCATGGCGTTCAGGCTGCTTGAGAACAGGTTGGAAAATGTGGAATCCACCGTATATATTTTCTCCGAACCCTCTACCGCCATATAACAGTCCCCCGTGGCGCTGTTGGTACTGCCCAGATAGATGGTTTCTGTCCGGCCGGACCCAGTCACCTGGATTACATTGGTGGGATGGTCCAGTCCATACCCGCCAAAATACCCGCTTCCCTCTGCCACAAAGCGCCGGGCGGTAAGCCGCGCGGTCTTATCCAGCATGGTGTCCACAAAGCCCTGGTTCAGGGGAAATGTCCCATCCTCCGCGTATACCCATCCATCCTCCTGCCTTACAAGGACAATCCTTTCGTCACCGCTTTGGAAGGCAATCCCGGTCACCGTATCCGCATCCATGGAATACACCACCAGGCTTTCCTCTTCCCCTGCCTTTCCCCCGGCGCCAGAGGGCATCATGATATAGATGATAAGAAGCAGGAGCGCGGTCACTGACGCCAGCAGAAGGTTTCTTTTCTGTTCTTTTTTCATTGACGTCTCTTCCTCCTTATGCACAGGATGCTGCCGCCAGCCATCACGGCAGCCGGGATTGCCAGCACGAACAGTACGCTCCAGCCCATGGCCTGGGCCGAGGTGAGCCTTAAGGATGCGGATGAGGTGGGCTTTGGACGGATGGTCATGCTGTTCTCCTGTTCTGTCATCCATCCGATTGCATTTAATACAAGGTTGGTGTTATTGCCCCCGACCATTTCATCCATTTCCTCCATCAGCATACTGGAGCTGGAGAACCAGACAATCCTGGTCATGCCTCCATCGGTCTGCTCCGAAGCAGTCACCCCGGTTGCAAATGGCCCTGCCGGGTCCCCCCGCTTATATCCAAGGGAAGAGCTGTCTGTCTTTATATAGGAATTGGGGGACGTGGTAAGGATCCCCTTTACCTCCACCGTACTGCGCACATCCTCCGTCTTCACAATACCGTGGGAATTGGGCATCAGCAGCAGGCTGCCCTCTGCAATGAACGGCTCCGTTATCTGACTGCTCCTGATTTCAGGAAGCAGGAAGTTGGGGTAGGATGGGATGCTGTAATTGCTGTCCCCTTCCACAATCATGCCCTGAACCGCCGATACGCCGTAACCGGCCAGCACCTGATCCAGGTTCGGCATCTTCGCCGCGGTGATACCGGTAATCAAAAGCATGCGTCCTCCCTGTTCCAGATACGAGGTAAGCACCTCCCTCTCCCGGCCGGTAAGGTCAGAAACCGGAACGTTAAGGAACAGGCAGCCCGCATCCTCCGGCACCTGTCCTGCTGCAGTCAGGTTCAGCCTCCCGGTCTCCACGCCCTCCTTTTCCATTGCGGCGGCAAAGGACTCCGTCAATTCATTTTCTCCATGTCCGTTCATCAGATAAACCTTGGTCAGGACATCCGAAGTCACATAGTGGATGGCGCTGGTAATCTGGCCTTCCCCGTCAAAATCAGTGGAGGTCCTGCCCGTATCATAATCATAGTTGACCGGATACAGGTCCGTATTGCGCAGTACCCTGGAACGGTTTTCCCCCACCACTATGATGCTGTTGTCACTGACCTTATCGGACGTATAATTTGACACAAATGCAGGCGTCAGGACAGGGTCCACATATTCCACCGTGATAGTTCCGTTTAAATCCCTGTATTTCTCCAGCAGCTGCGTGAGCTTCTGGTCTTCCTTTCCCCTAGGCGCAATCAGATACAGGCTGACAGGGGAGGTGTTTAATCCCACCAGCTCCCTGGTCTGGGGGGAAATGCTGTAAAGCCCGGAGGCGGACGTGTCATACCTGGTGTACCGTCCAGGCAGCTTATGTGAAATCATATTGGTTAACACCACGATCACGGTCATAAGGATGCACATTGCCACTGCATACAGGCCAATCTTAAAATGCCTGCTTTTCAATGAATCCCATCTGCGCTTTTCCACTGACTGTACCGCAAAAAACAGGAACAGCACCACAACCCCCAGATAATATACAAGATGGGTGACATCGAATATCCCATCCACGAAATCATAGTACCGCCGGAACAGGGAAAAGTACCCTAAAAAGCGTGGAAACGCCCCTTCAAACATGGAACTGTCCACCAGATAACACGCCCCCAGCGCCACTTCACATACGCTGGCTGTCAGGACGCCCGTGGACAGGCTTTTCGTCATCACCGCAAGCAGGATACCGCCAAGCACGATCACAGCCCCGAAACCTGCCAGTGAATGGAGCGCCTGGATGCCGATCAGGCCGCTCATGCCATTAATCAGGTAGCTGCAGAGCATGATTGCAAATGTGCCCACAGCCGCTATGATCTGGCTCTCAGTAATGCTGGAAATAAATATGCCTATGGCAATGCAGGCCGCCCCCATGAAGAAGAATGCCAGGAAACAGGAATAGGATTCTTTCAGGGGCACCGCCCCATAGAGGGACAGTACCAGCGGGCAGGCCGCCAGTATGATAAGCGGCGCCGCAAACACGGTGAGGATGGCAAGGAACTTGCCCAGCACGATCCTCCCCACCTTTACCGGGGCCGTGAACAGAAGCTGGTCTGTTTTCTGTCTCTGCTCCTCCCCCAGTGCGCGCATGGTAATGACCGGTATCACGATCAGCAGCACAACGGTCGTATTGCCCAGCACATACCCGAACTCCGGCACGCCGCCCTGAAGGTTGAAGGCAGTGAAGAATACCCCTGCAATCAGCAGCAGGAACGCCGTATACAGGTACCCCATCATGGAGCGGTAGAATGAAAGCACCTCTTTTTTATAAATCGCTATCATGATCTGTCCCTCCCCGTCAGTTCCAGGAACACGTCCTCCAGGCTCATGGCGGCGGACTGAAGCTCCATTATGGGACAGTCGGCTCCTGCCAGCAGCCGGAACACCTGTGCCCTGGGGTCCGTATCCTCATCCGTCTCCAGGTGGACGGCTGCAAAGCCTGATTCATGGGGCGCCGTGGTAATGGCCCGCAGCCCCTGGATTCCTTTCAGCAGTTCCCGCAGAAGTCCCGGTTCACCCTGGACCAGCATATCATAGACATTGGTGCGCTGCATCCGTCTTCCAAGGCCCTCCGGCGTATCGCTGGCCACCAGTTTCCCCTTTGACAGGATCAGTATATGGTCACATACGGCGCTGACCTCAGACAATATGTGGCTGCTGAGGATCACGGTATGTCCTTTCCCCAGTGATTTTATGAGTTCCCGGATGTCGATGATCTGTCTGGGATCCAGCCCCACGGTGGGTTCGTCCAGGATAATGACCTCCGGGTCCCCTAACAGGGCGCAGGCAAAGCCCACCCTCTGCCTGTACCCTTTGGACAGGTTCTTAATCAGGCGCAGCCTCATGTGGGTGATGCCGGTCAGCGCCATCACCCGCTCCACTTCCCCGGGAAGTCCCTTTCTTGGGACACCTTTCAGTTCCCCTGCAAATTTCAGGTACTCCTGGGGATTCATATCCGGATACAGGGGAGGGATCTCAGGCAGGTACCCGATATGGCGTTTGGCCTCCTCCGGCTCCAGAAAAATGTCATGTCCGTCAATAAGCACGGTTCCCTCGGTGGCAGACAGATAGCCGGTAATTATATTCATGGTTGTGGATTTACCTGCTCCGTTAGGTCCCAAAAAGCCGTATATCTGTCCTTTTTCCACTGTGAAGCTCAAGTGGTCCACTGCCCGGAAGCTCCCATATTGTTTTACCAGGTCCTTTACTTCTATCACTGGTCCATTTCCTCCCTCATATCTGGCACTTAGTGCCTCCCGGCGCGTCAACGCCAGTCAGGCCCTAGTTCCTGGTCAAAGCATACATGGCATTTCCAAACAGCTTTGCGTCCAGGATATATTCATCAATGTCAATACACTCATCCGGCCTGTGGCACAGATCCGGGGTTCCCGGGAAAATGGAGCCGAAGGGCACGATATTCGGCACCACCTGCGCATAGGTCCCGCCCTCATGGCTGGGGGTCGAATCCCTGCCCGTCAGTTCCTCGTAAACGCCCCGCAGCGTCCGGATCATGGGGTGGTCCATGGGGAACCTGTATGTGTTATGGGCATCCACCTCGTCTATCACCATTCCCGCCGGAACAACCTGGGCAGTAAAATCCGCTGTCACCTGGTCCTTGTAGGTATAGGGATAGCGGATATTGACCACCCATTTCAGTCCGTCCTCATCCACATCCATCTTCGAAAGGCTGAACGTAAGCCTGCCGCACTCATCCTCGCGTTTCATGCCAAGAAGGCTTCCGTCCGTGGTCATTCCTATCTTCTCAGCAAAGAACCGCAGGAAGGTCCCCATGGAGCCGTCAATGCCCAGCCCGTCTAAGAACATCAGGATTGCCACAATGGCATTCTTACCGTTAAAAGGCGTACAGGAATGGGCGCACAGTCCCCTGGAGGTAAGCCGTATCCTGGTCCCCTCCCGGCTGGCCGTCACATCCCTTCCGGTGGTCCGGCGGTACTCCTCAACCAGTCCCATCACGCGCCCTGCCTCTGTTTCATCCGAGGCCTCCAGCTCTGCCGAAGCCCTGTCCGGTACCATGTTGAGGATTTCCCCTCCATGCAGTCCCACGACCCTGACCTTGGAAGTGGATTTCCCAGCCAAACCATAGGACATGAAATAATAGTTAATCCCCCTTTCCGTAAAGGACATGGGGAAAAGTCCGTCCGGCGTGAATCCGGCGTCAGGCGCCCCGCACTGGGATACATAATACTTCATGTCATCCATGCCCTTTTCCTCATTGGTCCCGCCCACGATGCGGATACGGTAATCCCCAAGGGGCAGTCCGCATTCCTTAATGGCATGAAGGGCATAAAGAGAAGCGATGAAGGGGCCTTTATTGTCCACGGTGCCACGTCCGTAAACCCGGTTATTGTGGATTTCACCGCCAAAGGGAGGATACGTCCATCCATCCCCCTCCGGCACAATATCCAGATGGGCAAACACCCCAACCACCTTGCTTCCTGTGCCGTATTCAATATAGCATACCCTGTCGCCCACATTTACAACCGTCTCAAAGCCCAGCTTCCTGCCCAGGTCCATGGCAAACTGCAGGGCCTGCCGGGACGCCTCCCCGTAGGGTGCGCCTTCCTTCGGCTCGCCGTATTTGCTGGGTATGCGTACAATCTCAGAAAGCGACTCCACCATCTGCGCGCTGTTCTTTTCAATACAACTGTTTAATTCTTCCATCATCGTCCTGATCCATCCTTTCTCCCTGTCAGACAATCTCCAGTTCCTTGCTGTAGGAATTAAGTATCTCGCACCCATCCCTGGTCACCAGCACCAGGTCCTCAATGCGCACGCCCACATTTCCTTCCAGATAGATACCTGGTTCTATGGAGAAGATATTGCCCGGACGGGCTGTTTCCTGGTTCGCACTGGACACATCCCCATAATCATGGACCTCAATCCCGATAAAATGCCCCAGCCTGTGGGTGAACTTATCGCCGTAACCAGCGTCCTCAATCACCTTCCTGGCCGCCGCGTCAATATCACAGAACCTGACGCCTGGTTTTATGATTGCCTCTGCTGCCCGGTTGGCCTGAAGCACCAGTTCATAAACCCTGCGGTGTTCTTCATCGGACACTTCCCCGCAGAAAAAGGTTCTTGTCATGTCCGCGCAATAACTGTCCTTCTTGCATCCCACATCCAGAAGTATGCAGTCCCCTCTTTTAAGGGCAACGTCCCCACAGCGGTAATGGCCTATGGCCGCATTGGACCCAAAACACACGGAAGGAGGGAATGACAGGTCATCGGCCCCCAGCCTCTGGTATATCTCTTTTATCTGGTTGGACACTTCACGCTCCGTCACGCCTTCCTTTAACAGCGCCTTAAATTCAGCCATGGCCCTGTCATTGATGGCGGAAATCCTGCGCATGGCCTCCATTTCCTCCTCATCCTTCACGGCCCTGGCCCCGTCCACGCAGATGGATGCATCCACATATTCCGTGCCGCATCCCATGGACATCAGGGGCAGAAGGAAACGCGCCGGCATATTTTTATCCACTCCCAAGGGTTTGGCATGGTCCGTACAGTCTGCCAGCATCTGAAGATACGGGTCCGTGTCAGAAAAACGCACGGTCTTCACACCGGGATCTGGCGGAAGGGTGAACATATTGTTCACAAAGAAGCAGTCATCCCTGTGACGGCCCAGGTATAATGCCACCAGGCGCTCCCCTGCATCCACCCAGATGCCTGTCAGGTAAAAGATGGAGTTGGCGTCGGTTATGATCATCTGTTCCAGTCCCATCCGTTCCAGCCTGTTAAGTACTTCATCCACTCTCGTCTTCTTCATATGCCCTCCTAAAATTCAATCTGCATCAGCCTGTACAGCGCAAGGATATAAATCTTCAATGACATCTTAAGCCGGTCAATGCCGATTCCCTCATCAAATGTATGTATCTTCCCCACAAAATCAGGAAGCGGCTCAGCCGGGATCTCAGTCCCAAAGCTGATTGCGTTCTTAAAATGACGGGCATAGGTGCCTCCGCCCATGGTAAAAGGCTTGCCGTCCACCCCGCGGATTTCATTGCCGGCATCCAGGCAGGCTTTGATTTCCGGCTTATCCACACCGATATAGAAGGGAACGCTGTCCTCCACATCCGTTACCTTTACCCCATACTGGGCGCCCAGATCGGACAGCTTCTTCACCAGGTCACTGCCAGTGGTATTGGTTGGATATCTGGAATCAAAGTTCTGCTTCAGCACACCGTCCTCCATCCTTATCATCCCGCCGATGATGCTTAACGGCGGGAAAATGCCATCGTCACACTGGATACCCAGCCCATGCCCCTGGTAGTCCTCACACAGCAGGGAAACGACCTTCAGGAATTTTTCTTCCTCTTTGGTCACAAGGCTGTTTTCCAGGAGATAATCCGCAATCAGGCCGATGGCATTAATGGTCCCCTCTGCATGGGAGGCATGGCCTCCAATACCGGCAGCCTCAATCCTTACGCCCCCGTCCACGGCAGTAACCGTAATCCGGTCTGCCTCCGGGCACTGTTCCGGATTGGCGCGGATAACCGCGGACGCCTGATCGGCTACCGCGTTATGGGCCATACCGCCCTGGAAATCCATGATTGCCCCGTCTTCAAACCGCCCGCTTGTAAAATTGCCGCACAGGCAGCCTTTCTCCCCGTTACACAGCGGGAACTCCGAATCCGGTGTAAAAAGGAATACCGGCTCCTCATAGTGATGGATATAGTATTCCACATCCTCCATGCCGCTTTCCTCATCACATCCTGCCATCATCCGCAGGCTGTAGGGAAGGGGGGCGCCCAGGTCCTTAAAAAACTTTCCCATATAATAGGTGAGGATCAGGGGGCCTTTATTATCCACAACGCCCCGTCCCATCAGGTAACCGTCCTTTACCACCATGTCATACGGGTCTGTATTCCATCCATTGCCCGCAGGAACCACATCCAGGTGTGCAATGGTGCCGATGTACGCCTCTTTTTCGCCGGGAAGCTCCGCGTAGCCCAGGTAATCCTCACAGTTCACGGTCTTAAATCCCATACGGCCTGCAATCTCCAATGCCTTGTCCAGGGCGCGCCTTATCTCCCTGCCAAAGGGGGCGCCTGTTTCCGCCTCCGACTTCACACTGGGGATATCCACCACTGCCTTTATATCCTTTATGATATCCTCCATGTTTGCCTCTATGAACGCATCTGCCTTGCGCAGTAATTCCTGTTCTGTCATATCTCTCCTCCTTATGGGCATGTAATGTGCTTTTCTTTTAACAGGACCCCTGCCGAACCGTATGGTCAGGCAGGGGTCCGTATGATGATACGTATGGATTGGGGGTTTACATATCCTGCCAGTCAAAGGCGAACTGGGTCATGACTGCCACACCGGACCAAAGGGTCTGTTCATTCAAATCGAATCTGGAACTGTGCTGCGGGAAATCCCTTTCATCCCCAAAGTTTCCCCCATGATAATAATACACGCAGGGAACCCGTTTTGTAAACTCACTAAAATCTTCCCCGCCAGGGATTGCGATTTTTACCTCTATCACATTTTCCTTTCCCAGGGCCTTTTCGGCAATGGGGACAAACCTTCGCACCATCTCAGGGTCGTTGTCCGTGGTGCCCAGGTAATGGCCGTATCCAACTTCAGCCGTACAGCGCATGGTCTTTGCCACGCCCTCGAAGATTTCCGTCAGACGCTGGTAATAGAACGCCTGGTCCTCCTCGTTGTTGGAGCGGATGGAACCTTCCAGGCAGCAGGTATCGGGGATGATATTATTCTTATCCCCTGCATGGAACATGCTCACCGCACAGATGGCCGGCTTGTTGGGCTGCTTTTCCCGGCTGAGCACGGCCTGAAGCTCTGTTACCGCGTAGCAGGCAGCCAGCAGCGGGTCCGCCCCAAGATGGGGCTCCGCGATGTGGGCGCTCTTTCCATGGAATTTAGCCCACCAGCCAGTGATACAGAAGGAGGAAGGTTCCGGTGTCCAGCCGATCTGGGCAGGCCCTACCTCCTGGAAACGGCTGGTGCCTGAATGATGGCCAATCATGGCGTCCACCTTCGGATTTTCCAGCACACCGTCCTCTATCATCTTAAGCGCCCCGTTATCCCCTTCCTCGCCTGGCTGCCATATCATTTTCACGGTGCCGCGAAGCTTATCCCTGTTCTCGAACAGGATTTTTGCGATTCCCAGGCCCATGGCCGTGTGACCGTCATGGCCGCAGGCATGCATACAGCCAGGATTCCTCGAGGCAAACGGAAGTCCTGTCTCTTCCAGGATGGGCAGGGCGTCACAGTCAGCCCGGATTCCAAGGCATTTCCCCGGAAGGCTGCCACGGATCACGGCCGCCACGCCGTGGCAGTCCTCCCCGCCGATTCCTGAACGCACTTCCTCTATCCCGATTTCCTTTAACACCCTGAGGATGATTTTCTCGGTTTCCACGGTCTTCATCCCAAGCTCCGGGCACTGGTGAAGTTCCCTTCTCCAGCCGATGACCAGATTTTCCACTGATTTAGCAAGATCTTTTGTAATGATATCTGACATATGTCCCTCCTATTTTGCATCCAGTTCAGCCAGCTGCTGACGGTTTTCTTCTTCAATCCTTCTCCTGTCCGCTGCAATCTTCTTCCATGCATACAGGATCAGCGATACCGCGATGATGCCGTAACACAGGAATACCCGGAAATACTCGCCCAGCTGGGGATCGTTAAAGAGCACCTTGCCGGCCAGGGGGGTGATGAAGAACAGGATATGGAACAGGATGGTTCCTGAGAACACCTGGCCCATGGTTGCCTTGTCAATGGACGCGCCGCCCACCAGCAGGGCTGCCACGGCATAGGTCCCCACCTGTTCGTGGCTGTTGAAGGTCTGCACATTACCGATGTTCTGAAGGAAAATGATCTGCCCCCAGGACGCAATCACGGTTGACAGCACGGTCGCCACGATACGCGTCTTATCCACATTGATACCGGCCGCCGTGGCCACCTGCATGTTCATGCCCACGGTCCTGATGTCCTGTCCAAGCTTTGTCTTTGTGATGAACACCACCAGAAGGCAGACAACCGCAATCACGATGGCTGTAAGCATGGGAATCTGTACAATGAAAAATGCCTTCTGCACGGATTTAACGGTCTTCATGAGGATCTGGAGCACTGCAAGGAGAATGCTGGCCGCCAGAAATCCTTTGGTCGTAAACAGGGCTTCCCTGACATCTGATTTCTTTTTCACTATCTTATAAGCCAGGATACACACGGTCACCGCCACAAAAGCAGCCAGCAGCCATGGAAGCAGCTTCACGAACATCACCTTCCATGCATTGTCCACCGCGTACTTTGTCTCGGCGTGGAAATCAATGGTGTTCCTCAGGCCCACATAGATGGTCTCGCCTGCCTCGTTCTGGGAATTCAGCATGATTTCGGGGTTTACCATCGGGATGACGCTTCCTACCATGAAGATGAAAATCAGGTCATATACACCCACTGCAAAGAACCCAAGTATCATGCCCGTGATCATTTCCTGTCCCTTTACCTTATTAAAAAGGATTCCTGTAAGGGTTCCAAGGACAATGGACAGGACCGTTGCAATGATGCCAGCCAGGATGATACCCTTTAAGCCGTCATAACTCCAGTGGGTAATCAGGATCAGTCCGATTTCACCTGCCATGGCGCCCAGCACGATACTGAAATTCAGTCCCATGCCGCACAGCACCGGGAGGATCAGGGATACAATGAGGATTGCGTTCCTGCCAACACGTGATACGGTCTCTGTGATCACATAGCCCGCATTCTGTCCGGATATCTTAATGCTTGCCAGACACAGTACGGTGAAAAGGATAGGGACCATATTGCCCTGAAGGAAGTCTAACACTTTATTACGTTTCTTATTTTCCATGGTTATTTTCCTCCATTCGCTCTAATTTTGGTCAATGCGTACAGGATGATGCCGTTCTGGACAATGATGCGGACCACCTCAGAGATACTTCCCGCATTGATGACCGCATTGGCAACCGGGGTTGCCAGGGTCAGAAGGCACTGGAACAGGATGACCCCCAGGACCACATTGAATACGCTTGCTTTTTTCGGTGTGGCGCCGCCAATCAGGATTGCTGCCATGGCCGGAAACGCCATCATCAACGGAGCTGAATAGAACTGGTAAAAACCATAACTCTGTGAATAGATGTTAATGCCGATGGCCGCAATCACGGTGGAGGCCACGATACCCATGGTGCGGACCTTGTTGTTATTCACGCCCAAGGTCCTGGAAAAGCCCGGGTTCACGCCGCTGCAGCGCATGATGACCCCTGCCTTTGTCTTCATGAACAGCCACATGAGAAGGCAGCCCACTGCAAATACCAGCAAAAGTCCGGTTGACACGGAGAAATCCTTCCAATACGGATTGTTCTGCAGGATACCCATCTGCTTAAAATCAATCCTCAGGAAATTATCCAGCACTTTGTCATAGTTTTCTTCCAGCGTCATGGTCGTACGCAGTCCCACGCCCGTGATGGGCCACACAATCTTGGGATTGTTGTACGGGAGCACCAGCCAGGCAATGGACATCAGGGATACGATGGAGAACGCCATATAGTTTCCGACCGTCATCTCAGAGCCTTTTACATTATTAAGCAGCACCGCGTAAAAATACCCCGCTATGAGGGCAAATGGCACCGATACGATACACGCGCCCCAGAACCCCGCCAGACCGCTCCAGTTAAACTGGACCGCGATGGAGCCGCCCAGAAGGCCACAGAGGATGCCGATGGGAAGGCCGAAGTTCAGTCCGGCCCCGCAGACAATGGAGACCATCATGGCCAGGACCAGGAATCCGTTCATGCCGATACGCACCAGGCAGTCTGAATATATCATGCCGGGATTGATTCCCAGAGGGAATACGGAAACCATGAGCACCAAAAGGAATCCAATTACCACAAGGCGCGAAACGCCCAGGAAGTTAACAGCTCTTTTTATCTGGTTCATTCTTATATCGCCTCCTCATCTGCATCTACCAGCTTAGAACCGCTCATCAGCAGTCCGAATTTGTAGTCCTTATCATCGGAACGGAGGATTCCGGCTATCTTTCCCTCCGTGACAATGGCAATGCGGTTGCACACGGAACGCAGCTCTGCCAGCTCACTGGAGGTAATGATGACCGTAACCCCTTTTTCCTTATTCAGCTTCATCAGGGAATCCAGTATCATCTTCTTTGCGCCGATATCAATGCCCCTGGTGGGCTCCGATACAAACAGGATATCCGGCTCCAGGGTCAGCGCCCTGGCAATACACACCTTCTGCTGGTTGCCTCCTGATAAACTCTTTACCGGCTGTGCATGTCCGGTACAGCGGATATCCAGGTCCTTAATCATCTTTTTTGCATATTCAACGGCGCCCTTCTTATCATAAAAGGGGATGCCGAACTTTTTCACGATGAACTTGTCCTTTGTCTTAAGGGCCGCAATGGAAATGTTCAGCTCAATGGACTCGTCCAGCATCAGGCCCACGCCGCGCCTGTCCTCAGACACAAATGCAATCCCGTCGTCCAGGGTGTCCTTTGTCTTTGTCACATCCAGGACCTTGCCGTGTACCTTCACCTCACCCTTGGAAGGATAAAGCCCCATGACCCCGTTGGCAATGCTGATTTTCCCATGTCCGGCCAGTCCTCCGATTCCGAAAATCTCGCCTTTCTTTACCTGGAAGGACACATCCCTGGCAACCTCGCCGGGCATGCTGACCCCGAAATGGTTGAATTCCAGGCAGATTTCCTCATTTTCCACCTCATGGCCCATCTCCCGGTTCAGTATCTCAACCTCGCGGCCTACCATAAGCTGTGACATCTTAACCGTGCTCAGGTCAGCCGTGTGGTAATCCCCCACCATCTCGCCGTCCCTGAGGACAAACACGTGATGGGTATTATTCTTCACCTCATCCAGCTTATGGCTGATGAAAATGAAAGCAATCCCGCGCTCCGCCACGGAGCGCACACAGGCCAGGAACTGCTCTGCCTCTGTCTCGGTGAGCACCGCGGTGGGTTCGTCCAGCACGATCAGCTTGGTATTCTTTTTATCCAGCTCCCTGGCAATTTCCACAAACTGCTTATATCCCACCGGAAGGCTTCCCACCCTGGTCCTGTCGCTGAGTTCAATTCCCAGGGAATCCAGGGTGGCCCTGGACTCCTTGTGCATGGACGCCCTGTCCACCAGGTCCAGGCGTTTGCCAAAGACCAGGCTGGCCGGTGTCTTTTTCACATTCTCCCTGTTCAGCTTAATGTTTTCAGCCACATCATAGCCGTCAATCAGCATGAACTCCTGATGCACCATGCCGATTCCGTATTTCATGGCCTCTATGGGGGATTTGATATGTACTTCCTCTCCGTCAATCAGGACGCTGCCCTTAAAGCCTCCCGTCTGCTGGATTGCGGGCATGCCGAAGAGGATATTCATGATGGTGGATTTTCCAGCGCCGTTTTCCCCAATCAATGCCACAATCTCACCTGGCTTCACTTTTATGCTCACATCCTTCAGGACTTTATTTCCAAAGAAATCCTTTTCAATGTGATTCATCTCTAATATGTATTTACTGCTCAATGTTCTTCTCCTTTCCAGTAACCCGTAGCTATCCCAGGGTTTTACTTACCTGTCTTTTATAAAAGGAAGGGATGCTGCTTATCTGCATCCCTTCCTTTTGAAAGCATCAGGGAAGTTTCGTTCCCCATATAAAAATTGATAGAGAGAGATTTAATCCTTAAAATCTTTCGTAGCTACACATGATGAAGAAGCCGTTGTCATATGTGGTTCCGCCGTCCGTGATGTTCTCTACGTCCACTTCGCCGCCTGCTGCTTCGCTCAGGGTCTGCTTAAATACTTCTGCATCCAGCTTCTCTCCGTTTGTCTTGCCTTCACAGAACGCTTCAGCATAAGCATAGCTTCCTGTCATGAACAGGGTCATAAGCGGTGCGGTCCATGTTCCCATGTGGCCTGTCATATCTGCCTCTGCCAGTTTCTCAGAAATGGCGTTCATCATGTAATCGGAATCATATAACTTGTCAGCCGGTACCTCAATTCCCAGGGCTGATGGGAAACCGACGAATGGGGAAGGATCGGACGGCATGGTGAAGTAGGACTTTGTGTTAACCACGCACTTAATCATCGGCTCCTGCTGGCTGGTATTGGTGCCAAAGAAAGCGGTCTCCGTGCCATACTGGTCAACTGCGCGCGGAACATCCTCTAATACGAACTGCTGTGTTCCGGAGGTACCTGCATCTGACATGGGGTCAGGTGTGGTGGTCTCTACCAAGGTCAGGCCCAGCTCTGCGCAGCGGTCCTTCATGTTCTGCAGACGGTCAGCGGTTGGCTGCCATGCCAGATGACGGGGGAAGGAGTAGTGCACGAATGTCTTAGCGCCCATATCGCTTAACTCATCCACCATCTGAAAGCCCATCTTCGGAACATTGGAATGATAGAAAACGTCACAGTTTGAAGATGTTGTGGCGGAATCATCCTGGTAGCCTGCTGCAATCAGAAGGATGTCAGGACGTACCTCACGGATTTTCTGGCATGCTGCCGCAGTGCCCTGTACGGCCTGGCTGAAGATGATTGCCTTCACATCCGGGTCAGAGGCAAGGCTCAGGGCTGTGGAAATGGTTGTCTCCTGCTCAGTTGCAAATTTATCAGGGAAGGTTGCCAGCACAACCGTATCCGGATGCTGTTCCTGAAGCATCTCAGCCGCACGGTAGCTCTCCTCACTCTGTGAAACTGTCGTGGTCATGATACCAATCTTGTAATCGCCTGCTGCTTCCGCAGGAGCCTCGCTGCCCTCAGCTGCCCCGCTGTCTGCCGCTGCCTCGGCTGCCGTTGTCCCGGACGCTGCTGCTGTGGTAGCCGGTGCCTGGGAGCCGCCGCCACAGGCCACAAGACCTGCCATCATGGTGATTGACAGCATTACTGATAGAATTTTCTTTCTCATAATCAAAATCCTCCTTTTGTATGATGCTTAACGTTTCATTAAGCTGGCATTCGTGCCATTAATATGTCATTACCCGCCTAAATCCTCCCCTTGTTCTTAAAAAGGACTTTTGCCAAATAGGTATGACGTATCGCTAATTTGTATTATAGCAACATGCTAATCGAACGTCAATATTTTTTTGTTCATTATCATAATAATGTTAGTTTTACCTATATTTTTTCTTATTTTTTGGTTATTTTGCATGTTTTTTTACCTTTTCCAAGCAACGGGAGGGGGCTTTAAAATAAAAAAAAGATATGATGACTTTCTGCATTTTACAAAATCATCATACCACCTTGTTATTATTGTTTCCTATTATCACTGTAACCAGACAGAGTTTACAGGCTTTCACAGCCATCATAGCGGCTGTGAAAGCCTCCTCTTATTAGCCATGACATGCAGCATCATGGACTCCCTTGCATCCCGGCAGTCATGCCGCTTAATTGCCTCCGTTATCTCCCTGTGCCCCACCACGGTTTCCTCCAATAAGGTATAGTTGGTAAGTTCCGAAAAAATCCGTACGGAAGATGCAATAATCGGAATGATATTGGCTGCAATATAATTTTGGCTGCACACTGCTATCTGTGAATGGAAGGCCACATCACTTTTTACATGGGACTTCCCGCTTCTAATACAATATTCCACTTCCAGGCACCGCTGTTCCAGTTCCCTGATATCATCTTCTTTTGCGTACTGGGCAGCCAGGGCAGCAATTTCAGGCTCAATGATAATTCTCATGTCCACCAGGTCCTTTACAGCCTTCTCTTTGTTCTCTATAAGGCAAAGCCCCAGCGGGTCATCCGATACCCCGTACTTTTCACAGACAAATGTACCCGCCCCCTGCTTTACCGTTACAATGTTCCTGGATTCCAATATCCTGACCGCCTCCCTGATAGTTCCCCTGCCCACATATAACATCTGTGCAAGTGAATGCTCATTGGGAAGCTTGTCACCCTTTTGCAGCTTCTTCTCCAATATGTATTCAATGAGGCGCTCCGATACCTTCTCAGGCAGCGAACGTTCATCCTGTTTCTCCATGGTCCCCTCCAATTCCAATCGCTCTCCCGGCTATGCCATTTCCATTTATTGCATACGCGCTTCTAATCCATATTATTCGGTCGGCCGCCTGTTGTCAAGACAGATTATCCGCTATAATATGGAACAGAAGTGATTATGACACAAGAAAGCAGAGCATTCAGAATTGTCTATTTCCTATTGGATGGAGGTCAATCCATTATATGGGGAAATATGTTTTGAAACCATGGCGGACAGCAGGTGTATTGAAATCCTTCACATCGGCGCATAGGATGACGAACCTGGTTCTTTTGAGATAATGGATGGATATGCAGAAAAATGACTTGAAACGCCGTAAAGGCTGCCACAGGTAGATTCAGCTGCAGCAACTGATGCGGTTGTAGTTTTACCGGTTCCAGATGAGCCGGTAACTACAACCCATGATTCACATACCATGATCTAAATCCAACTCAAAAAATATCTGTTCCTCCGGAATCAGCCCCTGAAGCATGACGCTAGCAATGCCTGCGTACCGGAATCCCAGCTTTGTGTAAAGTGCAGAAGCCGGTTGATTGCCCGCATATGTATCCAGGCGCATTACCCTGCACTTCATCCGCCTTGCCTCCTCTATGGCGTAGCGCACCATCTTTGTTCCGTATCCGCGTCCGGCGTTTGAGGGCGGTATGCACAGTGTATGCAGTATCAGGACCTCATCATCCCTGGCCGGATATTCCCAGGCAATCCCGTAATATTCCTCGGACTGCACCTGGTTCAGTATCATGCTGGCACAGATTCCGCCATCACACTCCATTACATAGAGCGTCCCGGCCCTACAGCTGTCCTCAGCCACGCTTCTGGTGGGGTACACGCCCAGCACCCAGTTGGAGTTGCTGCCGTTATCCTTTTCATGGGTCAACAACTCTGTGTAGCCCCGCTCCACCGCATCAATATCATGTTCCGTTGCTTTCCTTATCATCACTCATCCTCCAGGCAGGTTATATAGAGGAAAATGCTTCCTCCCCAGCGCCGGACACAATGGACGGCGCAATTAAATCCCAGTATACACTATATGGAGGTATAAGTAAAACCTCATTTTCATACACACCTTCAATCATGGTCCAGATAGACCGCAATGTCTACCGGTAACCTCCATCCCCGCCAGCTAAGTTTACAGGCCTTCCTCCTCCACCGATGCAGGTACTATTAATTGGCCTGTATACATCTGGAACATGCCATTATATAAACCCGTACAAAACATGTATCAATTCCCCGGCAAATTCCTCATCATCCAAATCCCAGGGAAATGATTGGATTTTTTCAAACACATTGTTCCCTGCCGCCTCAATATTGTCCGTCCACTTAATAACCAGAAATGACCTGGATGGTAATTTTAAGACACTTAAGCGGAAATATACCCCGTTCAGCATCCAGCACGGACCGGAACGCAGCGTAATCCGTTCTGCCCCAAATGACTGAAGTATCGTCCTGACGGTTCTCCCGCGGACTTTTGCAGTGGCTGCGTGCTTCCTGGGCATATTTCCAACAGGCTTATCTGACACCAGATTCCGATTCTTAACCGCTTCAAACTGCTCGATCAATGTGCCGTGCTCCTCATCATAACGCTTCTTTGCCCGGTCATTCAACCGATATGCCACGTAAAGCATGAACAGGCCCAAGATACCCGTCATACAGAACAGGATGTCCTCAAGGTTCCATATGATTTCCAAACCGCCAGCCGCAGCCAAAAGGCGCATTCCACCCATAAAAACAAAAATCATTCCCAAGTTACCAATCAGCGTTGCGGTGTCGCTGTAGTGGTAAATGATACATCCCCATCTTATATGACTGTACCAGGATATTTTCTTCTGTTCCATATCTGCTCCGTATCATGATGCTGCAGGCCTGGCGGGCCAAGGCGCCTGCCTGACAGTAAATCTTTCTTATAACTCCATCATATCACATACCGGCAATAAAATCACTTATCTGTATATCCTCTCCTGCCTGCTCATAAGTGGCAATATCCTATTTTTACATAGCATCTTAATTCCAACAACAGAAATTCCCGGATTTTTCTTAATAAGGGACAGGTGATTACTTATAACTTCTTTAGAAATATTTTTGCTTTTTCTATGGGGCCTGTTTAGATTCCTGACTTATGATATGGTCCATCAGGAGGACTCATAATATGGATATTCAGGTATTAACACAATATTTCCTGCAATATGGAGCTGTTTTTATATTTGTCATCATTCTTTTGGAATACATGAACCTTCCGGGATTTCCGGCAGGAATCATCATGCCGCTGGCGGGCATATGGGCAGCCAGGGGACAGATCAGTTTTTTCATGGTAATGGCCCTGGCCCTGGCGGCCGGGCTTCTGGGAAGCTGGATTTTATACGGCATCGGCCGGATGGGCGGGAACCTGTTTCTGGACCGCTATCTGGAACGTTTCCCCAAACATGAACCAGTCATCCGAAAAAATTTTGACCTGATCAGGACCAGGGGCGCAACAGGAATCTTCATCAGCAAGCTGATTCCTATAATCCGTACCATTATCTCCATTCCTGCCGGCGTTATCCGGATGAATTTTGTTAAATACACCATAAGTTCAGCCCTCGGCATCTTTGTATGGAATTTTTTCCTGATTGGGGCAGGGTATATGATGGGTGACCAGGTGTTTCATCTGTTATCATAGGAGGAGGTCCACATGAATATTGCAATGTTTACCAACAATTATAAACCATTTATTGGAGGGGTGCCGATTTCCATTGAACGGCTGTCGGAAGGCTTGAGGTCACTTGGGCATAAGGTGACCGTCTTTGCCCCGGAACCAGATGGCAGACTGTCAGGGAATCCTGAAGAGGATGTGGTTCGTTTTAAGGTTATTTACCGGAAGGCGGACCGGGGGATGGCCCTGGGAAACTGTTTTGATAAGAAAATTGAGACATGTTTCAGGGATGGGGAATTTGACGTAATCCATGTCCACCATCCTGTACTGGTGGGACAGACTGCCCTGTATTTGGGAAAGAAATACAATATACCTGTGGCCTACACCTACCACACCCGGTATGAGGAATATCTCCACCATTTTAAATTATATGAGGCCATGGCTTCCGAGGAATATCCGGTAAGCTGGATTGCAAGGTACGGAAAGGAGGTCCTGGTGCCATCCCTCATCACCGCTTTCACCAACAAGTGCGGCCTGGTATTTGCCCCTACCAACACCATAAAGGAGCATCTTCTGGAACAGGGAACCAAAACCAGGATATCCGTACTGCCCACAGGGCTGGACCAGGCTGCATTTGAATCCGATAAGATACATTCCGCCGGAATCAGGGCTTTGTACAGTGACGGATGTCCATACCTGTTCGCCACCACCGCCCGTCTGGAGAAGGAAAAGAACCTGGAGTTCCTTCTGCGGGGAGCAGCATGTCTCAAGGGCATACTGGGCGAGGGATTCCGTTTGATGGTGATTGGGGACGGCACCGAGAGGGCCCGCCTGGATGAATTAGCCGGATTGCTTGGAATCAGCCGCCAGATTGTATTTACAGGGAAGATTGAGAATACCCAGGTACGGCATTATCTGAATGCGGCAGATGCCTTTCTTTTCACATCCAGGTCTGAAACTCAGGGAATCGTGCTCCTGGAGGCCATGGCTGCGGGCTGTCCCGTAACAGCCGTACGGGCAAGCGGTGTGGTGGATGTGGTCAGGCAGGGGGTAAACGGGTATATGACCGCAGAAGATCCGGATGCCTTTGCCGCGGCTGCAGCCCGGCTGGTCCTGGATCAGGATGTATGGTCCAGGATGTCAGATGAAGCCCGCAGGACGGCCCAATCATATGAATCCGGACGGATTGCAGCCTTGGCGGCAGAACAGTACGGATTCATGATTAGGCAGAAGAAGGATGCCGGTTATGGGGAACATGGAAAAAGAATGTTTGTACCGTCTATTCTGCGGCTGTTCGGAGCGGCCTGACCGGGCGGGGTGGCGGTTTACCGATTTACTGGTAAGCCATCACCACACATGGTCCATCCTCATCCTTGCCTCCAAAACCAGCAGCCATCGGTCAGACCCTGCCATGCTGTTCCAGGTTACATCTACGTATTCCCAGCCGTCTCCCAGCTTTACACGGTTCCACATATGAAGTTTGCCGTCCGTGTATCCTCTTACATTTTCGCATATGATCCCAGAGTAGCTGCACAGGGCAAGAAAAGCCCTTGCATAACCGTTGCATGTAGAGGTGCCCTCCATGATATTGGAATAACAGCTGGATTTCTCCAGGGTGGTATCATATACGGCGTTTGCGGCTATCCAGCCGTTTATGGCTATCACCTTATCCCGTTCCGCCATCCCGTCCAATGTCCGGCTGAAACGGATTAATTCCGATTCCACCGCCTCCTGCATCCTGTATATCTCACCAGGGTTGTCCAGCCGTACCTGCAGGATATACTGTCCCTGCACATTGGACGGTAGATAGGAAAGCAGCAGCCTGCCCGTATAATCGTAGTTCTGATAGACGTACCGGGCAAATGCGTTGACTTCCTCCATATCCCCGGAAAATCCCGGAACCATAACAAAAACCGGCTCATTTCCCAATTCTGGCAACTGGGAGAAGAGCCGGTGCATGCAATATTCGTATTCTGGTATATAATTGTTTTTTTTCTGTGTATAAGCAGAGGGGTCCTCAGGCAATGGGACTGTCTCAGCGCGGACCCTACTCATATCTGCAGGTATGTATGTAAGGGCGATTAAAAGCATCAGCCCCAGACCGGCCCGCATGATTGCGCGGAAAACGGCCTGCCCGGACCTCCTCCCTTTCCTGTCGGGCCTTATCATACGCTTCCCCTGCGTTTCAGGATTACAAGGATTGTCTTAAAAATAATCTTCACATCCATTTCCAGGTCCCACTGATCTATATACTGCCCGTCCAGTTTCACCACTTCCTCAAAGTCCGTAATATCGCTTCTCCCGCTTATCTGCCACAATCCGGTTATTCCCGGTTTCATGGCCAGACGCTTTTTATGGGAAAAGCTGTAGGCTTCATATTCATCCACGGTTGGCGGCCTTGTCCCCACCAGGCTCATGTCCCCTCTGAGAACATTAAAGAACTGGGGAAATTCATCCAGGCTGGTCCTCCTTATGAAATGGCCGATTCCCGGGATGATCCTGGGGTCATCATCCATTTTAAACATGTTTCCCCGGATTTTATTACGGGACATGAGCATTTCCTTTTGTTCATCCGCGTCCATGACCATGGAACGGAATTTATATATACGGAATTTACGCCCGTTCTTACCTACCCTTATCTGCGAGAAGAGGACAGGGCCAGGGGATTGGATGAAAATCATGGGGCCGATTATGAGTCCGATTACAAGGGTCATCACACATCCCACTGCACCGCCCAGGATATCCAGGAGCCGTTTACAGAACAGACGCCGCATGGGTATCTCCCGGTTAAAGCAGGTTATCACGTTCATGTTGCTGACCCGCTCCAGTGTTTTCCTGGGGATATCCTGCAAAAACTGTTCCATGTAGATATGGACCACCATACCGATGGACAGAAACTGTTTTGCCAGCTCCGCCTCCTGCCTGGGGTCATCCGGAATGCTTAAAAGTATCTCATCAACAATATGGCCTGTTATGTATTCTGATAACCCATCCATGGAGCAGCTGACCGGGACTCCCTGGATTGTCTGTCCCTTCATGTCACGGTCCGTAATTGCTACTCCCTGGATTTTGAAGATGGTCAGGATCCTGGAGGACAACTGCCTGATCAGGATTCCCGCCTGCTGTTCCGTTGCAATTACCATGATGGTCCTGGCGTATTTGATATTCTGGAATTTCCGGCGCAGACAGTTCTTAATCATCAGCCGTTCCGCATACATGAACAGGATCCCCACAAAAAACGTGGCAAACAGGACCAGGCGGGAAAACAGTCCGACAAGCCGGAAGGAGAACAGGCATATGACCTCCGTGGCAAAGATTATGGTCATCTGATGGATGACTGCAATGATTTCCTTCAGATATCCCCTGTGCAGGATATTCCTATAACCATCCGTCAGGAATGCAACTGATAACGTGATGATGACCAGAAGCAGACCCAGCTGGACATAATACACATACAGCACCGGATTCAGTTTGTCCTGGTTCAATAACACCATCAGGAACTGGGCCAGGCCTAAGGCCACCATATCCCCAATGATAAAATCCAGATGTTTCGTCCTTGCGTTCTTCATTCCGCGCCTCCCCTTATGGATTCACGCCCGCCCTGCCGGTCCCTGGGGCCGGACAGGCTCCCCCAGGCAGTACCTGTCTATACGATTTCTATCATCTGCACCATGCGCATCAGTTCCAGCGCACTTCTGAAGTTCACATCCACGCTGTTGGTCAGCCTGCCCCTGATGCTGCCCTGCATAGTGGAATTCTGACGGTATTTTACAATTGCAATCAGCACTTCCTTTGCCTTTCGCGCCTCCGGGAAAGGCACCAGGCTGCTTCGTTCCAGCATCCTGTCCTTTAAGCCCTGTGGATGGGCAGCCACGGCGCTTTCATATCTTTTTTTCATTTCCTTATTCATGAAACGTGGGTCTGTCGTGCGCTGGGGCGCCCCCAGCCAGTTACAGATTTCATCCATTTTCAGTACCATGTCCCCGGTGCCGGTAAACGGTACCGGGTCTTTCAGATAATAGCTGCAGATATGTCCATAGACGCCATCCTGGGTCTTTCCCTGCATGCAGATAAGCATGATGCTGAACCAGCCTGAGGCGGCCATATCTTCAAGGTACTTATCAATATCCTGACTGCTGTCTTCGTTCTGTTTCATAATGTAACTCCTTTTCTTAATGTATGTATGCTCCATCCACTCCGGCCCGCCTATAAACTCCTGCAGAAGAATACAGTATCGTCCGGTATCAGCGAAAGTTTCTTAATCATTTTCCTGTCCAGACAGTCCTTCACCCTATAGGGCGTTATGCTGAACCCATACTGTTTTAAATGCTCTGCACAGTCCATCCCGTAAAGGCGGATTTTCTTACGTATTTCCTCTTTCATGGATGTAGACTCCTCCGTATTGCTTTATCCGCTGGATCTTATAATCTGTATATATACTTTTTCTCATATTCTTCCTGGGGCATGGGCCTGGCATAGTAATACCCCTGGACATAATTGCACCCTATTTTGTAAAGGAAACGCTTCTGTTCCTGGGTTTCAACCCCTTCCATTATGACAGGCATCCCCAGGTTATTGGCCATCTGGATTACGGATTCCAGTATGATTTTCCCCTTGCCAGGCGATTCCCCGCCGGACAGGAACTGCATGTCAATCTTAAGCACATCCACATCGATATCCTTTAACATGTTCAGGGAAGAATACCCGCTGCCGAAATCGTCCATCAGCAGTATGAAGCCTGCCTGGTGCAGCTTCCTGACTGCTTCCTGGATTAATTCCGGGTCGGACACATATGCACTTTCCGTTATCTCCAGGTTCAGCAGGCCGATGGGCACGCCGTACTGTTCAATGAGGCCGGACAGTATGTCCGCCAGCCTGGGGTTATAAAGGCTGATCCTTGAGATGTTCACCGTGATGGGATCCAGCTGGATCCCATCCCCAAGCCATTTGTGTATGAGCTGGCATACATGCTCCCACACATAGTAATCCAGCCTGGAAATGAAGCCGTTCTTTTCAAAAATAGGTATGAAATGTTTCGGGGGCATCAGGCCCGTGTCGGGATGTTTCCAGCGTACCAGCGCTTCCGCCCCTATATCCCTGTCATTGGCAATATCAAATTTAGGCTGGAAATACACCACAAACTGTTCCTCGTCCATGGCGGTCTGCATACTGCTGACAATGGCTGCCTCCTCCACTTCCCGGATTCCCTCATCCATATCATAGAATCCAAGGTAAGACGCAAACTTGTTCTTGCATTTTTTGCTGCCGATAAAAGCCCTTATGTACATTTCCTCCACTGCAAGGTCAGGCTCTTCCACGATATAGGCGCCTACTGTGGGTTCCAGGAGATAATTCTTCTCAAACCCGGCCAGTCCCTCCTTTACCATCTGGACCTGCATGTGCAGCCTTTCACTGTCATAAGGCTCGCATATGCAGAATGTGTCTGCGTTAATCCTTCCATAGGTACTGAACTCAAAGCAGCCGGCTATGCCCTCTATGATTTCCGCCATCGTTATAAGGAGCTTATCTCCCCTCAGCTCACCGAATACGGCATTATACAGCCGGAACCGGTCTATGTCGAAACGCAGGAATACAAACAGGATATCCATATGCCGGTCTATCATGCGCCTGGTTTCCGCAAACATCTTCTCACGGTTATACAGCCCCGTAAGCCTGTCCCGCTCACTCATATAGAGCAGTCCTTCATAAGACGGTATCCTGCAGTGCCGGACCGCACGGTCCAGCCGGTTCCTTAATGTCTTAGCCCGGATGGGCCTGGTCACATAATCCCATGCCCCATGGTCCAGGGCCTCCAGGCCAGGATCCTCCTTTGCATCCTCCAGGATAACGAGGACCGGAATGGAGGCATATCCTGAGTTATGGATTTTATCCAGGAATCCCACTTCCCTGCCGTCCTGCTGCAGGTTTCCCAGCAGGATGGCATCCACCATACTTCCGCATGATATCTGCAGCATGGCGTCCCCTGCGCTTCCGGCTTCCAGGATCTTATATTCTTCAGAAAGTATCTTCTTTACCGCCTCCCTTTCTTCGGGCCGGCTTTCAACCACCATTATGGTTTTTCTGTATTCATCCATGGCTTCCCTCCTTCCATCATCCATTTACCTGATAAAGGGATTTTCATCCAGGGAATACCTTCCGCCCTGCAGGAATTTATGTTTTATCACCCACCAGGCCGGTATCCATATATACCGGTGCATGGCAGGCGATGCGCTTCCAATCATCCAGCAGTTCCTGTCACATTCTTTTGTGATGCGCCGCACCTGCCTGGCCTGCTCTGAATTCCACAGTTCCTCCCACTCCTGTTCCTTCAGGTTTCCCATGACCGCCTTGTGCAGCATCCCGTTACACGGAATCACATCGCAGAACGGGTCGATAAAAAATGCATTCCTGGACATATCGCACGGCAGAAGACGCTTATTGCCATATATGTAATTAATCAGGCCATGGTTGAAGTAGGCCCGGAACCATTTTTTCGGTGAATTGCTTTTGAGCAGTTCATTAATCAGCTTCTCAAAATTTTCAGCCACCCGTTTCCTGTCCACAATCCGGTTGTCGTATTTCCTGAAATAAAAGGAGTTGTGAAGGGCCGCGGTTGCAAACTCCATCCCCATCTTATCCGACAGAAGGTAAAGCGGCACCAGGTCCCCGCAGTTCATGTCCTGGACCGTCATTCCGAATCCCACGTCCGGGTGTCCCATCTCCACCAGGGCCGTCAGCGTCCCATATCCCCGCCTGTACCCATCCGGGATGCCCCTGATGCTGTCATTGGTCTTCTGAAGCCCTTCAATGCTGATGCGTATGCCCACCTTGGGGAATTCCCTGCACAGGCTGATGATACGGTCCGTAAAGTAGCCGTTGGTGGAAATGACGATGCGGTCCGACTTTTTATACAGCTCCCTTACGATATCCGGTATATCCCTGCGGATGAAGGGTTCCCCTCCGGTTATATTGGTAAATGCCATTTCCGGAAGTTTCCTGATTACATCCAGGGTAATCTCCTCCTCCGGCTTAGTGGGATGTTTAAAACAGTCGCACATGTTGCAGTGTGCATTGCAGCGGTATGTTACAATCACGGTTCCATACAGGTTTCTTGCCATATTTCCTTACCTCATTGTTTTGTTTCATATAGTTTCAGCAGCTTGTCACAGTACATCTCCAGGGTGTCATACCGGATGTCCCCGCAGTTTTCCGCCCAACTGGCGCAAAGCCCCGGGGAATCCCACAGATGCCGTATCTTCTCTTTCAGCTCCTCCAGGTTTCCGCTGGCAAACAGGGAGCCGTTTACACCTTCCTGTATCAACTCCGGGATTCCTCCAATCCTGGCTCCCAGCACAGGTGTCTTAAGAAGCTGGGATTCGATGACGGAAAACGGACAGTTTTCATAATATTCCGACGGATAAATGCTGAACCTGGCCTCCTGTATCAGCTGGGCCAGTGAATCCCCCTTAACGAATCCCACGTTCTTAATGTTAGGTATCCCGGTCACACTGTCTGCCAGCGGTCCGTCCCCTGCAAAGACAAAGGGGATATCCGGCAGTTCCCTGCACGCCTTAAGAAGGGTCCCGATTCCCTTTTCCCTGGAATATCTTCCAAAATACAGGACATAGTCTCTCTTCCGGGCAGGTCCTGCCTCCATCCGGTCAGCAAAATTATGTAATGTAATGGTCTTGTTCCTGAATAATTCCACCTGGTTCAATTTATCTTCCAGGAAATAGCTTGGACAGACAATCCGGTCAATGCAGCGGTAAACCTTCAGCTTTCTGTATATGGCTCCCTCGGCAGCGCCCAGTATGCTCTTTACAAGGGACTGGTGGATACAGCGCTTCCTGATACAGCCAAAAAAACGACCGCCCACACACTGCTCGCAGTTTTGTCCGTCCCCGGGGGAGTTGAGCATATGGTTTGGACATATAAGCTGGTAATCATGGGCAGTGTACAGGACGGTTGTCCTTTTTCCCGATTTTTTTTCAAAATCCCGGATACCATAGAGGATGGAAGGGGTCAGCTGATAATTAAAATTGTTGATATGGACCGCATCCGGCTGGAAATCCTCCAGGACACGCATCAGCTTTACCCTGGCTTCCCTGGAATATATGATTTTAAATGGAAACAGAAGACGCCTGTATCCGGTTGTGTGGAAATCCAGGCTGGCTGTATATTGATTAATGCGGTTCCCAAGGGTGCGGCCCGGCTCATCCATGCCGAAATACTGGACCTGATGGCCTTTCTGTTTCAGACAATCGCCAATCTTGATGATATAGGTTTCTGAGCCTCCCTTTGGCTTTAAGAATTTATTTACGATTAAAACCTTCATCCCGTCCTCCTGTCTGGGGATTCATCCGTTATAATGCCAATAGGTACTGCCTACGTACTCAGCCATTACCAGATCTTCTTCCGTATTGATGTCCACGGCTTCGAATTTCTGCACAAAGTAAATATACGGCTTCCTGCCGATACGGCAGCGGTACCGCTCCAGGGAATCCTTGGAAATCCCGTATAGACCAGTGGTTTCCTCAATCACCGGCTGCATATCCTGGCTTCTCGGCAGGATACCCGGACGGTAGTTTACCGGCTGGCCATTGACCCAGTAAAAGCCGTGATTCTTCAATGCAGTAAAACAGGAATCATATGTCTCACTGTCAATCAGCGTATTGACACATTTTTTAATGGAATCCGCCTGAAGGTACGGCGCCGTGGCAAACAGCTGGAAATAGTAATCATATTCAGGATGAAGCTGATGGTGGTAAACAAGCAGGTCATTCCCATTGGCCGTATTATGTGTGAGCGCATCCAGGCGTTCAATCACATGAAGTCCATGATCAAGGGCATAGCCTGTGATTTCAGGACTGTTGGTATCAATATAAATGTCATCAAAGCAGTCCGCATCCATGGTATGTTCAATAATGTACTCATATAGCTTTTTGCCATTCAGCACCCGGAAGTTTTTGCCCGGGACACGTTCTGAATTGGCTTTGATAGGAATAAAACACGCAGTCTTCATAAGACAGTTCCTCCTTTGTGTGGGACATTCCAATTAACATTCATGCCCTGCTCCTGAATCCCAGGTTCCAGGCCAGTGTCTTCACCGTATGGTATACCCTCATGAACAGCCGTGGGGAGAGGCAGATAAGCAGTATGCTTATGATATTCACCGTCTTCCTTGGATGCTGGTCCTGCGCGGACAGATACTGAACTGCGTGGCTTTTTACATCAGAAGCAACCGCGCCGGCCTTTTCATGATTGTACAGCTTAAAATGCGCCAGACGGTTCAATATATCGATGCAGGTTTCCACATGCTTCAGGTCAAATGCTTCCAATACCGGGCGGCTCTCCTGGGCAATACAGGAAAATACAACCTTTTCCGCATCGTACAGGACCAGATACTTTCCATTGAACTCATTTTTATGGTACATCTGCCTGCAAAGTGAATCGGGATTCTCAGCGTACATGTACACCAGCCTGGGATTCACGCAGATATTGCTGCATTGTTTCAGATACCTGGTCACGAAAATCAGATCTTCCCCGTGGGTGTATTCCACGGGAAAACGGATCTGCGCTTCCTCTATTATGTCCCTGATGAAAATCTTGTTCCATAAAACGCCTCGGAATGCCGGGTTCCTGAACAGTTGGACAAAGGCAGACTCCCGCTCCATGACCTGAAGCCCGGCATACTGCTTCTTATAAAACGCCCCGTTTTTTTCATTGATATAGCCAAATACAGCCAATTCCACATCCTGTGCGGATATGGTGCCATACATGGCTTTCAGTGAACCGTCCAGCAGGTAATCATCCGCATCCGCAAAAACAACGTACGTTCCCTGTGCAATATCCAGTCCGGCGTTCCTGGCCGCGGATACGCCTTTCTTCTCCTGACTGACCAGACGGATCCGTTCATCGCCATAGCCCTGGATTACGGAGCTGGCTCCGTCGGTTGAACCGTCATCAACTACAATGATTTCCAATCCCTCAAATCCCTGGTTTAAAACTGAATCAATACATCGCTTTATGTAGGCCCGGGCATTGTACATGGGAATAATAACTGACAGCCGTTTCTTCATATCACCTGTTCCAATCTGACTCTTGGGAACACTTCCAGTTCCCCGCCCCTGGTTGCATTATAAATCTCTGTCCCCATCTGCCCGGCTGCTTCCAATGCACTCTTGTATGCCTCTTCCGCCATCTCCTTATCGTAGACAGCAAGAACGATTTTCTTCTTCTGCTCCGCAGCCTTATACACATCCTTATATCTTGTGTCAAAATGCGACTGGACCGATGCATCATATGTGATTCTTCGGTTTTTATCAATCGTATGGGGGAAATGATGGTCCATTCCCAGGAGATAGATTTTGGAAAACCCCATATACACCGCCAGCTGGATGCTTGAGTATGTCACCGTGGAGGCATCGACCACTGTCTTTTCACAGTCATAAGAAAACGGAATCTTCTTTTTCCTCCGCAGGATTGCCCTGTCATCCATCAGATATGCATTGACATTGGCAAGGCAGGTTCCATTCCTCACCATGGAATTATAACCAATGAAGCAGTCACATTGGATTTTCCTTATGTTTTCCTCCTCTGCTTTCAGCATATCCTTATCCTGGCATAGATAAAATGTGGGCCGCCATCTGGTCCTGTCATACATCAGGTGGATACGGTTTGCCGCAAAGGTGTATTCATTCCTCAAAAGCTCCAGATCCCCAGGTTTTAAGCTTGGACCGTTTCCTATGATGAAGCACCGCTGTCCTTCATAGACTCCTTTATACATGTTGATTCTCGTCCCATAGGTGGTCTTGCCATAGGATTTCCTCATCCTGTAAAATGACAGCGCCCCCACACCGGCCCTGAACCACCTGCGCAGGGCTGACAAAAAATCCGAACGGACCACTATGTCTTTAATCAGTTCCTTCATTGGTTCCCCCACCTTCCCATCTGTCACCCATCAATACCAGTTCACGTCCACCACAACAATTTCCGGTTTATTATTAATCCGCGGGAAGGGATGGCTCTGCCCAAGGCCCCTGCTGATAATGACAACCGATTCATTTATCTCATGCTGTCCTTCTGTAAGAGGCGGGAAAAAGCCCTGTTCCGTGGCATAGACACCTCCCAGATAAGGAATCCGGACTATCCCTCCATGGGCGTGTCCGCAGAGAGCCAGGTCAACCGGCATGTCCTCCAGTTCCCCCATGAAATACTCCGGATAGTGCACCAGCAGCAGCTTGAACTCCTCACTCCTGACATATTCATCCATAAACCGCTTCCCGCCGTACTCCACGTAATTGTAAGGTTCGTTAATCAAACCGGCAATATAGATGTCATTGGTATTTACCTGAATCATTTCCGCATCGTTAAAGAGCATGTGCACGCCTGTTTGTTCAATATCATCCCGTATTTTGGTCTTGCGGTGCGCATAGTCCACCAGTTCGTGGTTGCCCATCACATAATATACATCGGTTATATCCACCAGCTGCCTGCACAGATCCAGGACCACATGATAGTCATCATTATGTTCCATATTCATGTCCCCGGTAATGGCAATGATATCCGGCTCCAGTCGCTTCACCCTTGCAACAAGTTCCTGGTTATTTTCCCCGAATTCCTTAAGGTGTAGGTCCGACAGCTGTACAATACGGAACCCTTCCCTGACCTTCTCCGACTTGACATGATAAAAGGAAAGTTCCAGCGTATCCTGGTCCGACATTATTTTCTGCCACACAGCCGCCAGGGCCAATAAGGCTACAATACCAATCATGACTCTTTTTAAAATGCGGCCCAGCTTCCCCATACGCCCCTTGCCCAGCACAAAACCAGGATTTACAAAGAACAGCCGGACTGCGTACAGGATGCTTTCCGGGTACCGGTGCGCCTGTTTCCACAATCTCCAGCAGATTTCATTCAGCAGGTTGGTGCGGGCTGCCCTGTTCTGTTTGAAATCCTTTTTATATTTTTTATATACCTTCTGGTATCCGCGGATTCCCCGCATCGGATCAGAGGTAATCCGCTCCCCCTTGTGCACCCTCATATTGAATAGGGGGACATCTATCCCTGCTGCCTTATACCGTTTCAGAATCCGCAGCCACATCTCGTAGTCCTGCCTTGCCGGGAAGCCCACATCAAACATTCCGCAGTCATCGAATACGGTTCTCCTGACAACGGCCTGGGAAGTGGTTCCGATTGTGTCATTTTCAAGCATCCCGTTAAAATCAGGCTCCTCCTTAAACGTTCCTTCCTGGTGGTATAAGCGCCTGTTCCCTATATCGCCGTCATCAAACACATATCCCTGGCAGAACACCAGCCCTACCCCGGGATCCTCAAAGCACGGAATCTGCATGGCAAGCTTTTCCGGTTCCCATAAATCATCGTCGTCCAGAAACGCAATGAACTCCCCATGGCTGGCCATGATTCCCGTATTCCTTGCTGCCTGTGCACCGGAATTATGAGGCTGCTTTATGTATATGATTTCCGGGTATGCCTTCAGTCCCTCCTCAATCCGGAGGGTATATTCCCCGTTCCCTCCGTTATCATCCACCACTATGATTTCCACAGGGACGTATGTCTGGGACAGCACACTGTCAAGCGCTTCCTTCAGCATGGTGAATTCCCGTTTATATGTGGTGATTATTACACTGACCAAACCTGCTTCCATTGTCTAACCTATTGTTATCCCTTCCATCTCATAAGCTTTTGAAATAAGTTTGTTAATCTGATAAATCCCTGTCTTCTTTGAATCCGCAATCCTGGCCTTCATCTCAATCATGACCCCTGGATTCCCATCGTTAAAGTGTTTAATGGCCTCGCTTAACAGGCTCACCATGAATTCCGCTTTTCCATAGGTACAGTTATCAAGCAGACACAGGAACTGGTTCGCCCCATTATAGCCAATAAATCCATATTCCTTTGACAGTGATTTTAATATGTTTCCAATTTCTTCCAGAACCTTGTCGCCTGCGGAATACCCGATGGTGCGGTTGACCTCTTTCAGGTTTTCAATGGAAAGCACCACACAGGTAAATGTTCCCAGCGCCCCTCTTTTCTTAATCTTCTCAATCCGTTCATCGCAGCTGAGCCTGCTTGGAAGCCTGGTCTTCCTGTCCACATATAAAGTGTATTCCACAATATCACCGATACGGCCGATGAGGATTGCCCCGCAGCATCCGATGCCGAAGAACAGGACAAACGCCATTGTCATATAAAGCTTCAGGTTCAGCTGCGCATATGCATCCACACTGTTCTGCATTGCAATATTCTTACTGACCAGATAGCTGTTATATTCCCTCCCGGTCCGGGCCACAATCCCATAAAGGGAATCCATCCTGTCTGCCACAAGGCGGATACGGCCCTCCAGCATTTCATTGCTCAAAGACAAGGCTGCCCCGGTATTGTCCTGAAAGCATTCGAGGATATACTTTTTTTCCTCAATCTGCTGTTCCAGGCTGAATATCTCTTTGTTATAATCCACATAATGGGATATCAATGTATCATATGTATTCTCACTGTAGAAGATATTCCCCTCCTCATCCCTTCTCTCATAGATATCCTGAAGGATGATGGAGTTGGCGGTTTCCGCACCTTTCGTATCCGTGCTGTATTCCTGGGCTTCCAGGATTTTCGGATTATACTGCCCTATGGTAAGAAGCAGCTCGTCCGACTGTGCCTTCATCTTTTCCAGCTGGATCTGAAGGCTCTGGATTTCATCATTGGTTTTTTCAACCAGGACCGCCCGGTCCTTGGTCTTACGCCCCGAAAGCACGTCCACATACAGCCGGTCCAGGCTTACTTCCTCCAGCAGCTGGTAGGATGTAATCAAATCATAAAAGCTGTATCCTGTCCTGGAAGAACGAAAGCTTGCCTGGTTGCTGTTTAGATACTCCAGTATCTCGCCGATGGACTGCTTCATGATATCGATGCTCTCAATGTAATCGTAATTACCCTTACCTATATTTTCCACATTGTTGGGTATGACTGCCTTTGCGACATACTTTTCACTGTAAAAATCAAAATAGCTGCTGAGGACCGTGTTCAGCATGTTTTTAGCAAAATCCTCAGAATAGTCCTTTCCCACGGAAAAGGATATATAATAGTCCGTAGGGGACTCTTCATACTCCTCCCCCTCCTTCAGGATGGCTTCCTTGCGCTTTTGCTCCTCATCTGAAATAATGGGTTCAACTTTAATCCTGCTCCTAACAAAATCCACGCTGACATTGCTTTCCAATTTTTCAATTGCATCCGCCACCACATTGGGGGAGTATATTTCACTGACATCGATGTCCGTTCCTGACGGGGTCTTTCCGCTTTTAGCCTCTGTATTCGTATAGGAAATGATTGCGTAGGCAGTGTATACCTGCTGCCGGCTGAAATAACCATAAAAAATAATGCCGCCCAGGACCGTGCACAAAGCAATCAGGTATTTCCAATTGCTTACATATCGAACAATCTGGAATTCTTTCACTGCCCGTCCTCCCTTGTACTGCGCTTATTCTCCCTGTACATTACGGCCGTTGCCGCCATTGCTGTAAATACCGCTGACAGCAAAACTGCCTTTGTGAAATTCATCCTGGTCATGAGCCCCAACGGATTATCTTTTACCGTCACATAATCCTTATTTTTATATCTGGAGTATTCCACATCTATCTGCATGGCCTGGTTGGACACATTCTTTAATTCCGCGTCAATCTTCCATATCATTTCATCGGCCTTTTTAAGATCGGATGCCTGATTATCCGATTCCTTAATATGGTCAATGATGGACTGCCTGTTTTTTATATCCGCCCGTTTCTTTTCAGCGGTTTCCTCCGCGCCCACTGCATTTTCCGCCAGATGGTCAATCCCCGTCTTTGTCTTGGACATATAGAAATCCTGATTCCTGTCAACCGACGGGACCAGCACAACCCCGGTCAGCTTGGGGTCATATTGCTCGATGCAGCTTTTATAAAGGTTATATGTCTTTGTATTGAGGGAATATATGTTGTCATCCTTATAATTTTTATAATCCAGCAGTTCAACATAGGACTGGCGCTCTTTATAAAGGCCTTTCTCGGTAACAAATGAACGGAAATTAGACAGGTTGATACGCAGCAGGTTATCGACCTTGGCCCTGATATCCTGGAATGTGATGCCCTCGTCCGAGACAAAGCTTTTGTTCTCCTCAATCCTGCCATTCACATAATTCTTAAGCTGTATCAGTTTGGTGTTGTAATAACGGGCAATCTGGCGATACTCCAAGCCCTCCGTATCCGCCGGTCTGTACTGGAGGATTGATGTATTGTCCGTATAGTTGTCATAGAAATATTCCAGATACGCGTAGGCGACCATCTGAAGCATGGACTGGGCGTCCACGGATTTTAGTTCCTTATTGGCAATATATGTAACCTTGTACTGGGTTGCGATGTAATCCCTTCCGCTTTTCACCGGTACCTGGATGGTTATGTTCTCCCCCAGTTCTTCCGAGCTTATCTCCGTGACCCCGGCAAGCTCAAGCGCCCTTTCAAGCACTGCCTCTGACTTGATTTCATATGCATTGAAACGTGAACCATTGGGATTCAGCCCTTTGGACGCCCTTTCATAGTTATATGCAAACCAGATGGTTGAGGCTTGGAAGCTGCTTATGTAGAATCTGCATCCCAGGCCCAGCGTGACAATGGCCATGCACAGCATCAGTTTCCATTTATAGGTACGGAATGTATTTATGATTAAGAATACATTGCCTTTATGACTCATAAGCTGCCCTCCTCCTGAACCAGTCTGTGTTCATCCACATATGCAATAACCGTAATGTGTGCCACTATGTTAATTGAATAATAAAAGAAGGTATTATCCGTAAGGTATGTAATGAATGTGTATATGACCGTCAGAAGCATGAATCCGGATGCCCTGGAACCGAATTTTTTCTTCACAGCGGAAACTTTATACCAGGTATTGCTCCACAGCCAGTAGATGAATCCCCAAAAACCCAATTCGATGAAATGTGTCATTATATCATTGTGGGCCATGCCCGGGACATAGGTGCCCACCCCTGTTGTCTTATAATCGTTCCTGATTTTAAAGATATAACGGATTCCATATCCCAGGAATGCGGGAGACATCTCATAGTATTCTTTAAAGAAGTCATATAAATACCCCCTGCTCATGGTGTCAATCCCAAAGTAATCCATAAGCGGCTGATACCAGCCCTTTTTAATCAGATACAGGTACAGGTACGAAAAAATAAACATTCCTGACACAATAACGGCCAGGAATGCGGTCTTCATTCTCTCAGACACAGCGTCATATATGATTCCCACCAATAACGCTGCCAGGATAGCCAGCACATCGATTCTCTTTAATCCGGTGGAAAAGAAAAATGCTGCGCATATGAATTCCACAACATACCACTGCTTATTCCTGGCACAGTACAGATAATACATCACAAACACACCCAGCCCCTGGGTCAGGTCATGCAGTTCCATCTTCCTCATGATTGGGCCTGTTGTATCCGCAAAGGTAGTAATCAACGCGATATATTCCGACAGGAAGCTTCCGGCTCCATGGTTCCTGATAAGGTCCAGCAAAATCACAAAAACCGTTGTGCAGGACGCGTACAGCATATACGAAACAGTCTTCTTCCCAAACATATAATAGCCCGCTGCCGCGCACAGTATATTAAGAAGAAGGCATACAACATTGATGGTCCCCCTTGTGACAAAGGATGTTTCCTGGCACCGCACCAGCCATATCACCATGGATATAAGCCCGATGCCGATTATCGGGACCATCATGATCATTGAGACAGAATATAGGAACCGTATCCTTTGGAAGTCCACCGTAACCAGGATCCATAAGAGTCCCATGCCAATCACCAGGACGTCCGCCACGTAACGTGTACTCACCGGCAATGCAGGCAGGCCGCCGCGGTATTCAGCGGTGGCGTAAAATGCAGCAGTCATAATCAGGATGAATGCCGCTGCCATACTCTTTTTTACAATTTCACTGTTTTTTATATCCAAAGAATCACCTGACCAGATTATATGCTTTCCAAAAACATTCCAACAGGAAAAAGGACTGTATGTTATAGGTCAGGAATAGTATGACTGCGTATCTCCTGCTCTTTTTAAGAATACGTTTATAGCTGTCCTTTCCCAGATACCAGGCATAGGCAGTGCGTCTTATTAACTGTTCCCACTGCGCTTTCCTGTGTTTCCTGTCCGCGTTCCAACCGGGGTTAAGGTAATACAGGCGGAGGATTTCACAGTAATTCCTTGTGGCTTTATATTCAAACGCCCGGTTCCAGTCCTCTGGTTTTCCCTGGATGTACTCATGTAACACTTTGTTAAACTCCAATATATACTCCTGGATGGCAGGGTTGAACCGGTTGCAGATGGACTGTGGGTTCTTCCTGTAATGATAAACCACCTGGTCCAGGACACCCAGGCTGGAGGCGGCATCCAGCGTATGGAGATTGAACATGGTATCCTCCATCCTGCGAAGCTGCGGCAGGAAATACAATTGATTCTTTTTCAAAAAACCGGTTCTGTAGAACTGGGTGCATACCGAACCAAAACAGCACGGAAGGCCGCAGTATGTATTGTCCAGCAGTCCTAAACCCAGGTCCTCCTTACCATCCGTATCCAGCGCCAGCCAGCCTTTAGGGCCATATCCATGCAATACCGAGGCATGGGCCATGTTTTCTTCATAGGCAACGTACAGGATGTCCGGATTGTATTTTTCCAATATGTCAGCCGCACCTGAGAGTGCATTTAATTCAATCCAGTCGTCCGGGTCAATAAAATATATCCAGTCCCCACCCGCCCTGCGTATGCCTTCATTCCTTGCCTCAGATACCCCTCGGTTCTCCTGGTGTACAACCATGATACGTGAATCCTTATTCCCATAGCTGTCACATACGCTTCCTATATCTGTAGTGGATCCATCATCAATAAGGATTACTTCATAGTCACCTTCATAATCCTGTCCCAGTATGGAATCCATACATTGATGAAAATAAGCCGGATCCGTATTATATACAGGTACCACAAGAGAAAATTCCATTTTCATTTACCTTTCGCACTCACATATTCCTTAAGCATCCTGACAGCCAGGTTCCTGCAGTAGATGAATTCCTCTGTTCTATAAAAAAGGACCACATTCAGGGACACCGATACAATACACGCCACCATAAAATACACCCACAGCCTTCCATATGGAGATGCCGGTATCATCATATGGCAGAGGAGTTTGCTGATATACAGCCCTGCAAAGGCAGCCGCGGATATTTTAATCAGAAGCCATTGATAATGTGCCGCATCCAGGTACAGGAATTCCCGGTACAGCAGCCTGGTTTTTAATATGATCTGGATGATTAACGTGCACGTGGTTCCAAGCATGATTCCAAGTATGCCCCACTTAAGCCCCAGCACAATGGAGACAACCAGGTTTATGCTGCTTCCCAGAATCGATATGTTCTTATCCTTGGCAAACAATCCCGACACCATCATCATCCGCCACAGTGGCTCCCTGACCACAAAATAAAAGAAATTCACCACAAAGGAATACTGCAGGATATCATCCATCAGATATTTCCTGCCAAACAGGATTTCAACAAAGGGGTCCGACATACAAAGGATACAGGCGGAGCAGAATGTGGTTACCAGGTATATGATAAATGTCATCCTGCATAGGACCTGGTGGCACCGCTCCCTGCTTTCCGACACGGCCAGGTTCCCTATGCTCCCGGCCGCCGCATCGGGAATCAGAAGCAATATCTTCCGTACATTTGATATAATTAATGAATAATTGGAATACAGACCAACCTGCAGGGTCCCCACCAGAACTGATATCAGTATGTTATCCGTGGAGTTGGTGATTTTCCCGGATAAGGTCCCAATAAAAATATGTTTCATATTGGCAAAAATCTTTTTCTTTTCTTCCGTGGGAAGCCTGTCCCTTTTTTTCAAAAAAGGATACTGTCTGTCCGCAATATGGGCAATGGCCACATTATTGGCCAGGGTCACACCTACGTCCGACAGCAGGTATGCAATGAAATTGTGGGTCAGCATCAAAACCGCCAGATTGGAAGCCACCGTAATGAAACGGAACAGGGTATTGGCGGCTGAAATCAGGTACATCTTCTGGTCCGCATCCAGCAGGGTCCGTTTGTATGAAAAGAAGTAGGAGCTGACTGTCTTCAGCAAAAATATCACATACACAAGCCTAAGATATCCCATGTCATATTCCGCATTCCTGATTAGGCATGATACAAAGGGCAGGAAACATAATCCGGCCGCCAGGATGAATCCTGCTATGAGCCGATATGCGCTTTTGTAAAACCACATCAGCTGCGTCAGTTTCTGTTCGTCCTGTCCTGCCAATGGTTTATAGAGATTATATGTTATGGCAGAACCCACCCCCAGTTCCGCAAGGGATAAGACAGCGATTACTTCTGTAAACAAACCATTGAGGCTGACCGCTGAAAGTCCCAGGATACGGACCAGGGCGGTTCTGGTAACCATACTCAAAAGGACGGTCAGGATTACGTTCACCTCGCCGTAAACTATGTTACGTATACTTTTTTCTGTTCTCATATGGACACCAGACATACTTTTCTAATTTTGATGTTATCTTATTTTGTTTTTTTCCTCTTTACCTGTCCGTAGACGCGTATATGCTCATCCACCGCATGATCCCAGCTGTACTTTTCCCTTACAAATGCAATCTGCCCTTCCCGGTCATGAAGGCTTACGTCCTCACCCAGCATCCGTTCAAGGCATGACTGCAGCATGGCTGCATTTCCTTTTGGAAAGCTCATGGCGAATCCCCCTGAAACATCAACATTTTCCTCAATGTCACTGACCAGGCACCGGACGCCATAGCTCATGGCCTCCAGAAGGCTGATGGACATGCCCTCGATATCGCTGGGCAGCACATATACGCAGCAATTGGCCATCAGTTCCTCCAGCACCTGCCCCTGGACAAAGTCAGTGAACAGGATTCTTGGGTCATCTCCGGCCATACCGCGTATCAACTTTACATATTCATTGTTTTTCGTCAGTTCACCTGCAATTACCAGCCGCTTATCTGTGTCCATTTTTTTATATGCACTAATCAGATAATGCAGGCCTTTCTCCGGCACCAGCCTGGACAGGAAAAGGATATAACCATTACTTTCCAGATTCCATCTGCGGCCAATCTCCTCCGGCTCCAGGCAGGGTTTCAGGTTTACACCGTTGGGGATATAGATTGTCTCCCGCCCATATGTATGCCTGAAATACCGCTGGTTCCCATTTGACAATACAATCAGGGCATCGGAATAGCGCGCCGCATTCCGTTCTCCCCACAGGAGGTAGCGCGTTGCAAACCGGCCCCACTTGGCCCTCTGCCAATCCAGTCCATGTATGGTTGATACAACCGGGATTCCCAGCCACCTGGGCAGGAATGTCATGGCGCAGGGGCCTTCTGCATGGAAGTGTATCACGTCATACCGGCCGATTACCGCGCGCAGCACGGCAAGCACGGAATAGATGAACGCATTCAGGGAGGGGTTCGCCAAGGTAGGTATCCTTATGAGCCGTATTCCTTTATATTCCCGGGGCAGGCGGATTGCCCCGGCGCCAAAATCCTGCCACCGGTTATAGCAGTCAACCTGATGTCCCAAGGCTGTCAGGCGGACCGACAGTTCCTCCACGGCAACCTCAATCCCGCCTTCCCTGGATGGTACCCGTTTGTGTCCAATCATTGCAATCTTCATGCTGTCCCGCTCCCCTCCATCCTGTACGGTATTCCATGTTTTATCTTATGCTGCCCGGATGCTTAATCGCACTGGAATAAATCTCTTGTATACACCTTTCCCCGTACATCTGCCAGCTGCCGGTCATACCGGTTGGCCACAATCACATCCGATATCTGTTTAAATTCCTCCAGGTCACGGATAATCCTCATCCCTAAAAACGAATCTGCTTTGATTGCAGGTTCATAGATGACCATTTTCACGCCCTTCCTTTCCAGCCGCCTCATGATTCCAAGGATGGAGGAATGCCGGAAGTTATCTGAATCCGCTTTCATGGTCAGGCGGTAAATTCCTGCAACCTCAGGGGATTTCTTTAATATCTGCCCTGCAATGAAATCCTTCCTGGTCTGATTGGCCCTTACAATGGCTGTCATGATGCAGTTGGGTATATTACCATAATTGGCCAGCAGCTGCTGTGTGTCTTTTGGCAGGCAGTATCCGCCATATCCAAAGGAAGGATTGTTGTAGTGGTTGCCAATCCTCGGATCCAGGCACACCCCGTTTATGATACTTTCAGTATTCAAGCCGAATGCCTCCGCATAGGTGTCCAGCTCATTAAAAAAAGCCACCCTCATGGCCAGGTATGTATTGGAGAACAGTTTTACGGCCTCTGCCTCGGTTGAATCCATATAGAGGATTGGCACCTCCTCCTTTAGGGAAGCGGCTTTTAACAGGCCTGCAAATATGCGGGCCTTCTCCTGCTGGACGGGATTGCGTGTATCCAGGCCCACAATAATCCTGGATGGGTACAGATTATCATGCAAAGCCCGGCCTTCCCTCAGGAACTCAGGGGAGAACAGGATGCAGCCTGTCCGGTACCTGGCCTGCATCTCATCGGTAAATCCCAATGGAACCGTTGACTTTAAGACAATACAGGCCCTTGGATTCATGCGCATTACCGTGTCAATGACCATCTCCACAGAGGATGTATCAAACCTGGACTGTTCCGTATCATAATCAGTCGGGGTTGCTATGATGACAAAATCAGCATTTCCATATGCCTCCTCTGCATCAGCCGTGGCCAGCAGATTAAGGCTTCTCTCTTTTAAGTATGATTCCAGTTCAGAATCCGCAACCGGGGACTGCCTGCGGTTAATTTCATCTACCCTTTCAGGAAGTATGTCCACTGCATACACAGGATTGTACTGGGAAAGCAGCACCGCATTGGACAGTCCCACATACCCCATTCCAGCCACTGCTATTTTCATCTGTTTTTCCATCCGCCCACCTCCTTTGCCACATCAATAGGAAACAGTAGCCTCGGGCGCCAGTATTTCAGCCACCTCATCGGAACCATAGGTGAGGATCTTCCCGCCTGAGCCAAGAACCCATTTCTGGTCATTCCCGTCAGTTACCTTGGTGTTTTTCATGATTTTCCCGCTAGAATTAACCAACCGTTTTCCGTTTCCTGGTATGTCAAATACTTCATATCTTGCCGAGGAATCCGCTTTCTGAAGCCTTCCCTTATAGTAAAATGCCCCGTCCTTGATGCCGGTGATTCCTTTTCCCTTAAGGTCAAAATAATATTGGGAACGGGCGGCACCTATGCCGTCATTCAGCATGGTCTTACCAGTGACACACTTCCGGTTCCCGTCCGGACCTCCGCAATAATAGAATTCCCCGTTCACATCAATGAGACCGTATTGCGCACCCCCATACATGTCAAAGACATAGTAGCTGTCGTGGATTTTCTCAACGGCATAGCTGTTTTCATTGCCGCATTTCGGTTTTCCTGACTGGTCGAAGTAATACCATTCCTTTTGCCCGGAACTGTTAAGGTCCGCTGGGCCGTCTATTTTTAACCATGTCCCATCTGCCCGTTCACCCTGGATGAATGTCTTATCCTGTTCGGATTCCGGCTGGTAGAAGTAACGGTAACCTTTTATCTCCGGCGTTGCTGTGCTGAGTTTTACCCAGCCCTGGTGCATGATACCCTTTTCATCAAAACAGTAGGTTACCCCATCCACCTTGACTTCCCTTTTTCCACTGGAGGAACGCTTCTTATTTCCGTTGGATTTACTAAAATAAAAATAAGCTGACTGGCCGTGGTCCTGTACGTAATCCACCACATCCGAATTATCCATCCAGCTTTCCGGGATTTCCAGCCACTGCCAGCCAGTTACCCTGGCTCCGTCCTTCCCACAGTAATAATAAGAGTATTCATCATCGTCATCATCCGCTGTCTCTGTCAGCCAGCCTGTCCGCATGACGCCTGAAGTATTAAAACAATAATGCTGTCCGTCAATTTTATACCAGCCGTCCATACGCACATATCCATCATTTGCCGCATAGTACCAGTTATTGTAATCTGAATTCCTGGAGTCCAGGCCGCTGATGACAAACCACTGGTCCTGATATAAATATCCCTCATCCCCAATATAGCGTCTCTTACCGTTTTCCTCAGCCAGCCAGCGTTTCCGGTAATTAAGGCCATTAGCGTCAAAATAATATCGTTTTCCCTCCAGTTCCCTGAAACCGCCTTTGAATACGGAACCGGATTCAGATGCATAATACCAGTTTTCAGTTATGGCTCCGGTACTGCTGTTGGTATATTCAAGCTTAAACCAGCCGTCATCCTGAAGGATTCCATTTTCATCCAGGTAATACCTGTCCCCATTCCCGTCTGTGTACCAGCGTTTCCGGTAATTAAGGCCGTTGGCATCGAAATAATACCAGTTCCCGTCCAACTCCCTCCAGCCATTGCGCCATAACACGCCATTGGAATCAGCGTGATACCAGTTGGTATACTCCTGTCCATTGCTGTTGGTGCCTGTAATGGAAAACCACCCACTCTGCCGCGCCCCGTTCCCATCCACATAATAGCGGTCATCCCCCAGATTGAACCATCTGCTGCGGTAAGCTATGCCATAGGCATCGAAATAGCAGGTCATTCCTTCCAAATCATGCCACCCATCCTTCAAGACGGAACCATCTTCCGTGACATAATACCAGTTGGTATAAGGCTGTCCCTTGCTGTTCACATTGTCAATGGAAAACCAGCCAGGCGCCTTCCTGGCGCCTTCCTCATCCACGTAGTAGCGCTTATCCTCAAGATTGAAGAACATTTTTCTGGGGGAATTGCCCCACTCATAGAAGTAATAATATTTTCCTCCCAGTTCATACCAGCCATTCCTCAGTATCTTACCGTCAGCCCCCGCATAATACCAGTTGGTGACCGGCTTTGAGGAAGGCAACGCGGGATTGGAGGTGGTGCTGAACCATTGGTTCTCATATCTTGTACCGTCCTCTTTTAAGCGGTACCGTCCATCGCCTGAATTCACCCAGTTGTTCTTAACAATCTGTCCATTTCCCCCTACATACCGCAGGGTTCCGTCTGCCCATGCAACCCACTGATTCACCAGTTTCCTGTCATTTTCCTTATAAATCCATTCCTGGGCAGAATCCTGCTGCCATCCGTCCAAGGCAAATGCGGATATGGACGGGATTGTCACGAATGCGGCGGTGCAGATGATGATTGGCATGATTTTTTTTCTCTTCATAATGTAATTACTCCTTGCCGGAAACTACTCCACAGAGCGTTTTCATAGACGCCTTCAACGGTTAGGTGTTTCAATGCCTGTCTGACAGACTGGGCATCTTCCTCGTAAGTAACCCCAAACCATCTGCCATTGGTCTTAAGAATCCTTACCCTTGCCTCCCCTGACTTTACCAGCTTATCTATGACAGCCGGCAGAAGAAACTCCCCGCTGTCCTGCGTACTGTCTGTAAGATCATCTAAAAATCCCCGGAATTCCTGTTCCAGACACCCGAAAAATGCAGGGTATCCGCCCCACATGTTCATGGATACATATTGATCCGCTGTTATCTGCATATCCCTTATTCCATCATGAAGGATGTCTCCATTACAGCCCATACGGACATTGGGAGTCTCAACCACGCCCTTCAGTAGTCCATTATCATCTGATATGCAGATACCTCTGGTAACCCCGCCATTTACAGACAATGTATTCTTCAGACGGAAACCTGCCATACACATTTCATATTGATAGGCACCGTCATGATTCCCCACCAGAAATTCATGGAGTTTTTCAAAGGCTTCACTCCCATAAAAATCATCCGCATTAATAACAGCAAAAGGTTCCCTGACTATATCCTTACAACATAAAACCGCCTGACCGGTTCCCCACGGTTTTTTCCGCTTATCCGGTACAATGTATCCGTCAGGTACATCCTCCAGTTCCTGGAATACATATTCTATATCCACCAGTCCCTTAATCCTGTCTCCAATCGTTTTTTGAAATTCCTTTTCAATCTCCTTACGTATGATAAACACTACTTTATTAAAGCCTGCCTGCATTGCATCATGGATGGAATAATCCATGATGATTTCCCCGGAAGGACCAAGCTTTGTCAGCTGCTTAATACCGTTTCCGAACCTGCTTCCAATTCCAGCCGCCATTATAATTAATGTTGTATTCATCTGCCTCATTTCTTTCCCTCTTAGTATTGTCTTAGCATTTGTTAACCTGATTCTCCTGCAGGGAATGCTTTTCATTATATGAGTTGTATATCGCATTTAAATATGGAACTGCCTCAGATGCCCACAAATATTCCGGCATATATTTCCCCGTATAGGCAGTAATGTACGTCCTGTTTTCTTTCATGAATTCATAGTAGTCACAGATAAACAGTTCTGTGTTGACTGAGTATACCCCGGGCCTGTGGACCAACAGTCCTTCACATCCATACTCCCTTAAAATCTGGCGCAGCCTGTACCCAATGACCCTTATATTATTTTTGGCTGTTCTTTCCGGTGTATTGCTGTATAAGATATACGCTATCTCGGAAAGAGGTACGCTGCCTCCTCTTTTGCTGACCAGGAGGGCCAATAGTTCCTTCGACTTTTTGCTGGAAAAATAGACTACCTGATTGTCAACGAACAGATCAAAACCGCTAAAGGTCTGTATGAAAATATGACTGTCTGCAGACATGACTGTCTTCCCTCCTCTCTTGTATCAAGCCTTCTGTTACCCGCTACTCCACGGTCACCGATTTTGCCAGGTTCCTTGGCTTATCCACGTCCAGTCCCTTAGAAAGGGATACATAATAGGCCAGAAGCTGAAGAGGGATGACAACCAGACTGGGATAAAAACATTCCAATGTCTTGGGAACGTATATGGTACAATCCGCCGTGTCCTCCATGCTGTAATTCCCGTAACTAGTAATCCCCAGGATATTTGCTCCCCTGCTTTTGACCTCCACCATGTTGCTGATTAATTTTTCAAACAGGCTGCCCTGTGTTGCAATACCGATGGTCCATATACCGTCCTCAATCAGGGAAATGGTCCCGTGCTTCAGTTCTCCGGCAGCATACGCCTCTGAGTGCATATAGGATATCTCCTTGAGTTTTAAGGAACCCTCCATGGAAGCCGCATAATCCAGGCCTCTGCCGATAAAGAATACATCATTGTTATGGGAAAACTTATTGGCAAACCATTGAATCCGCTCTTTTTCCTCCAGGATCCGGCTGATTTTATCAGGAAGGAGTAAAAGTTCCTCAATCATACCTTGATATGTCCCGTCATCCAGTTTTCCCCTTACCCGGCCAAAATAGATGGCCAGTACATAGACCGCTGCCAGCTGGGCGCTGTATGCCTTGGTTGTGGCCACCGCAATCTCAGGACCCGCCCATGTGTAAAACACATAATCCGCCTCCCTGGCAATGGAGCTTCCCACCACATTGACAATCCCCATGACCGGAAGTCCCTGGTTCCTGGCCTCCCTCAATGCCGCCAGGGTATCCGCCGTCTCCCCTGACTGGCTCACCACAATGGCAAGGGTGTGGTCCTCAAACACAGGATTCCTGTAGCGCAGTTCACTTGCTAGATCCACATCCACAGGTATCCGCGCCAACTGTTCGAAAATGTATTTTGCACTCATACACACATGATAGGCGGAACCGCATGCAACCATCTGGATTCTCTTTAAACCGCATATTTCCTCGTCCGTCATCTTTAACTCATCCAACACGATCTGTTTGTCTTTTATCCTTGGGCTCAGGGTGTCCCGTACTGCCTTTGGCTGTTCATGGATCTCCTTCAGCATGAAATGCTCAAACCCATTCTTCTCCGCTGCTTCCGTGTCCCAGTCTATACGGGAAAATTCCGGCTCCAGCTCATCCTGGTCAATGTTATATAACCGGATGCCATCCTTTGTTATACTGAGGATTTCCATATTTTTAACAAAACAGATATCCCTGGTATAATTAAGGATGGCCGGCACATCGGACGCTATGAAATTACCGCAGCCGGAACGTCCTGCAATCAATGGGCTGTCTTTGCGGACAGCGTATATCTCTCCCGGCCTGTCTTTAAACAGGATGCCAAGGGCATAGGATCCGCGGATCCGTACCATCATTTTGCTTATGGTCTCAATGGGATTCCCGTTATAATATTTATCCAGGAGATGGGCCAGTACCTCCGTGTCGGTCTGGGAAATGAATTCCACACCGCTTTTTTGCAGCTTATCTTTTATTTCCTGAAAATTTTCTATGATTCCATTATGTACTACCGCGACCCTCTTATTCCCTGCGCAGTGCGGATGGGAATTGGCCACCGATGGTTCCCCATGGGTGGCCCATCTAGTATGGCCGATACCACAGGTACCGGCCACTGCCCTTCCATTATCCGTCATTTCACACAGAACCTTTAAGCGGCCTTTTGCCTTAACCACTTCCAGTGTTCCTGTTCCATCCTCTTCCTTGCCCTCCGGCCTGCCCGCCACCGCGATTCCGGCTGAATCATAGCCTCTGTATTCAAGCCTTGCCAGGCCATCCAACAGGATGGGGGCAGCCTGCATATCTCCTGCATATCCTACAATCCCGCACATGCTACAATACCTCCTGATGGCCTTTGGATATGATGACCTCTATGATCCGGTCAACGAATTCCCGGCATCTGGCCGGTTCCGCTGCCTCCACCATCACCCGCATGACAGGCTCTGTCCCGCTTTCCCTTACAAGGATCCGGCCATCCTTTCCCAGAGCCGCTTCCACCTGATTAATAGCATCCTGTACATCCTTATCCTCCCTGGCTGCCTTCTTATCCTTTACCCGGATATTCTTAAGGACCTGCGGGTAGATATGCACCGGCTCTGCTAACTTGCTGAGAGGCTGCTTTTTCTCAAGGATGACCTCCATCATCTTGATGGCTGTGAGGATTCCGTCCCCCGTGGTTGCATATTTGCGGAAGATGATGTGACCGGATTGTTCGCCGCCAATACGGTAGCCGTTGGAGGCCATGTTTTCATATACGTATTTATCCCCCACCGCTGTTTTCTCATATTCAATTCCGGCCTCATCCAGGGCTTTGTACAGGCCGAAGTTGGACATGACCGTGGTGACAATCCTATTGCCCTGGAGTTTCCCCCGTTCCTTCATATAGCGGCCATATATGTAGAGGATAAGATCCCCATCCACTAAATTGCCCTTTTCATCCACACACAGGCACCGGTCCGCATCCCCATCAAACGCAAAACCCACATCCAATTTCTTTTCCTTGACAAACCGTATAAGTCCGTCCATGTGGGTGGAACCGCAGTCAGTATTGATATTCAGGCCGTCCGGTTCATTGTTAATCACATAGGTGGTTGCTCCTAGGGCGTCAAACACGCTTTTGGCAATCATCCAGGCGCTTCCGTTGGCACAGTCCAGGCCCACCCTCATATTCTCGTAGGAACGGGTTGCCAGGGAAATAAGGTAACCCGTATAGCGGTTCCTGCCTGCCGCATGGTCCACGGTACGCCCAATCTGTTCCCTGACTGCAAGCGGGATTTCACCTGAGATGCCATCGATGTAGGCTTCTATCTTCAGGATGGTATCCTCGTCCATTTTTTCTCCTTGGGCGTTAATCAATTTAATGCCATTATCATAGTAGGGATTGTGGCTGGCTGATATCATGACGCCGCAGTCAAAGCCTTCGGTGCGGGCCACATAGGAAACGCTGGGAGTTGTGGTCACATGAAGAAGATAGGCGTCCGCGCCGGATGCCGTAAGCCCGGCGGCCAGGGAATATTCAAACATGTATGAAGAACGCCGGGTGTCTTTTCCAATGACAACCCGGCATCTCTTATCTTTTTTATTTCTGCTGTAGTACCAGCCCAGGAACCGGCCGATTTTGTATGCGTGTTCTACTGTTAGTGTTTTGTTGGCTTCGCCGCGGAAGCCGTCGGTGCCGAAGTATTTTGCCATGATGTTTCTCCTTATTTAAGTGATATGGGACACAATCAAACACGAATCCAATTTTAATCGATAACGAATTGAGAGAATATACTAATACGAATTCCATTATATTTTATAGAGATTATTAATAAACTCAGTTAATCTTTATCATATTACTGCAATTTATGTTTATTTAAACATTCTTTTATCATATTTGCTATGACACACCCAATCATACAACCAATTCCATTATGAATCATGTCATCCCATTCAAACAATCCCCTACAAAAAATCAACTGGCTGGTTTCTATTATTGCTGAGGTCGTTACCCCTATTAGCATTCCTTTCCACCAGCTAATTCTATGGTTCAGTGTTGCAGGTAATAGTAATCCCATAGGAATCAGAAGTATACAGTTTAGAAAATTCTCCTTTAACAAATCCCGGTTACCATTTATAATCTCCTTCCAAGACCAAAAGAGTTCTAAATTGTACTTTCGCTCCGCAAGCATACGTGTAAATACTGTGGAACCGAAAACCACTCCTATAAATAGGAATAGTGCCAAGCCCGCCACAGCCTGTGACATTACAATGCGCTGTCTACAAAGCTGTCTACAAGTAAATATTGCTGCCAGAATGAATAAAGCTAAAAGGCAGATAATATCTTGAATAGTCCATGCCCCATTATGAGTAATAAAGACCTGATATAAATCCAAGCTTTAAAGCCTCGTTTCCTTTATATTTATTTGTTATAACTCATAGATTGTTTAGCAGAATCAAACCTTTAGTTCTTAGAACTGATTTTAATATTCGCATCACACCAATTCCCAAAATGTATCAGGGCGATTTGGCTCAAACTGCTCATTTGCCCACATTACTGTTATCAGGTTTTCTTTTTCAGATAGATTAATAATATTATGTGTATATCCTGGAAGAATATGAACTGCCTGGATTTTATCTCCAGATACCTTAAATTCATATATCTTATCTGTCCCTATCTTCCTCTCTTGAATCAATCCTTCACCAGAAATGACAATAAAAAACTCCCACTTGCTGTTATGCCAGTGCTGTCCTTTAGTAATACCTGGTTTACTGATATTCACCGAAAATTGACCACAGTTAGCTGTCCTTAAAAGTTCTGTAAATGAGCCTCTATCATCCTTATTCATCTTCAGGTCAAAGGCCACTTTATCCTTTGGCAGATAAGAGAGATACATGGAATAAAGCTTCTTCTCAAAACTACCAGGAGGGATTTCAGGCATAATAAACGTCTTTGGCTGATTACTAAATTCATGAAGGCATTTTACAATATATCCCAGAGTAACCTTATGCGTTACTGTCGCAAAGCAGTATCTTCCATTTTCGCATAAAATAGGCTCTACACCTTTATACTCGCAACGGTGTTCATTTCCTTCCAATGCATTAAACATTTCTTCTACCAAATCATCAATAAAAAGAATATCTAATTCAATACTGGGATCATTGACGGTAATTGGCATATCATTTGCTATATTATGACAGAACGTGCCAATCGCAGAATTATAGTTTGGCCGTATCCACTTACCTGCCAAATTCGGGAAACGATAAACCAGAACATGAGAACCGGTCTCCTTTTCATAGCGAAAGAATAGCTCCTCCCCATCCTTCTTTGAACGGCCATATTTACTATTACCAAAACGTCCTTCTAATGTTGCCTGTATACTGGATGCTAACATTACTGGGCATGTATTATGATGGATCTTAAGAGTATCTAATAACTCAGAAGCAAATCCGAAGTTACCAACCCTGAAATCTTCTGAATTATCTGGCCGGTTTACCCCAGCAAGGTTGAAAACAAAGTTGCATTCCCTGCAATATCTATTCAAATCCTCTGCTGTATTCCCACGGTCGTACTCATAAATATCCTCAATCTGTATCTTTGGCCTTGTTCTATTTTTTCCATCCCTTATATTCTTTAAGTTTTCTACCAAATTGCGGCCCACAAATCCTGCAGATCCCGTTACCAATATATTCATATTTGTTATCCTTCTATCATTTTATCTAAAATTTCAAATATCAAATTTCTTTTCTCCAAACCATTTTATTAATAACGCCTGTATAGGACTGAATAATTTTAATCACTTTGCACGAAACATTTTTTTCAATATAATCAGGCACAGGAGTACCATGGTCCCCGTTTTCATTCATTGTAACAGCGGTATGGATTGACTGCATCAATCCCTTCTCATCAATACCCGAAAGTATAAAACAAGCCTTATCCAATGCCTCAGGACGCTCTGTAGATGTGCGGATACAAACCGCTGGATACGGATGACCAATAGATGTAAAAAAACTGCTTTCCTCTGGTAAGGTACCCGAGTCTGAGACAACACAAAAAGCATTCATCTGAAGGCAGTTATAATCAAGGAATCCAAGTGGTTCATGTTGTATAACTCTTTTGTCAAGTATAAAACCCGATGATTCCAGACGCTTTCGAGATCTTGGATGGCATGAATATAAGATCGGCATATCATACCACTCAGCCATCTTATTAATAGCCGTAAATAGACTAATAAAGTTCTTTTCAGTATCAATATTCTCTTCTCTATGAGCAGAAAGAAGGATATATTTACTCTTTTTTAGACCTAGACGAGTATGGATATCGCTTATCATTATTTTTATGAGGTTATTGTTCAATACTTCTGCCATAGGGGAACCTGTAACATATGTCCTTTCCTTTGGCAAGCCACATTCAGCAAGATAGCGGCGTGCATGTTCACTGTATGCCATGTTCACATCGGAAATAATATCTACAATCCTGCGATTGGTCTCCTCTGGCAAGCACTCATCTTTACAACGATTTCCTGCCTCCATATGGAATATCGGAATATGCAGCCTCTTTGCACTTATAACAGATAAGCATGAGTTTGTATCACCAAGCACCAGAACGGCATCTGGTTTGATTTTTGTCATCAATCGATACGACTTAGTAATAATGTTACCACATGTTTCCCCTAAATCTGCACCAACTGCCTCAAGATAAACTTCCGGGGCAGAAAGTTCTAGTTCTTTAAAAAACACCCCATTGAGATTGTAATCATAATTTTGCCCTGTATGGGCAAGAATGGTATCAAAGTATAGGCGACACCTATTAATTATTGCAGAAAGGCGTATTATTTCAGGCCGTGTACCAACAATAATTAACAATTTTAATTTACCATTATCCTGCCATTTTACATCATCAAACATCTTTTTTACCTCAATAATTTATTTTCATGAAATCCAGTTCGTCTCTAATGTATTGCAGTGTCAAAAGCTTTTCCTTGACCTGTTCTACCGTTAAAAGGGTGGTATTGTTACTGGTGAATTCAGTTAGTGTATTGCGTTCTGCGTAACCTTCATTAAAGTATTTATCATAATTTAATCCTCTTTTATCACAGGGTACCCTATAAAAGTTCCCCATATCAACAGCTTGCGCACATTCTTCATTCGTAAGCAGTGTTTCATACATTTTTTCTCCATGACGAATACCTATGACCTTAATTTTTTCCTTATTGCCACCAAACTGTTCACAGACCGCCTCTGCCTGGACTTGGATGGTGCACGCAGGTGCTTTCTGTACAAGAATGTCTCCAGGGCTCCCATGCTCAAATGCAAATAAAACAAGATCAACCGCCTCATCCAGTGACATAATAAATCGTGTCATATTTCCATCAGTTATGGTAATTGGATTACCATTTTTAATCTGGTCAATCCACAATGGAATTACTGATCCGCGGGAACACAGCACGTTGCCGTATCTCGTACAGCAGATTTTCGTTTTTTCTGTAGTCCTTGCTTTTGCCACTGCAACACGCTCTTCCAGCGCCTTAGTAATACCCATGGCGTTGACAGGATACGCAGCTTTATCAGTAGACAGACAGATAACAGACTTGACTTCTTCCTCGATTGCTGCTGTCAGCACATGTTCAGTACCTATTACATTGGTATGGACAGCTTCCATTGGAAAAAATTCGCATGAAGGAACTTGTTTTAACGCAGCTGCATGAAAGATATAGTCCACGCCATGCATTGCACTTTTTACTGACTCAAGGTTTCTTACATCACCAATATAAAACTTAATCTTGTCTGCTACTTCCGGCATTTTTGCTTGATATTCATGACGCATATCATCCTGTTTCTTCTCATCTCTGGAGAAAATCCTTATTTCTCCTATATTAGTCCTTATAAATCGATTAAGGACCGCATTACCAAAGGATCCAGTTCCACCAGTTATCATTAGTGTTTTATCTTTAAACATGTTGTTTCTCCTTCTTATTTAAGTATTCCTCTATTCCTCTATCTATGTATAGCCCTAAATGTAAGTTCTCCCATAACGGTTATAGTAATATATTTTATAATATTTGAAAGTAAGGTTGCTATACAGAACCCTACAAGTCCATATGTAGGAATTAATAAAAAGCACAGCAATAGATATGTAAAGAGGTATAATATTTCTTTTACTATTTGGAAATAGGTAGGTGAAAATTTCAGAATTACTGTCTGAATCATATTACAGATAACAGCAACAACAGCTGCACCATTGGCAATAAACAAATACTCCCTAGCCATAGGATATATCTCGCTATATAGTAATCTTGTTATAAATGGTCCTATTAGAAAAATTAATATTGCAAAAAAAGCTGAAATGCCCAGTATCGATACATTAAATAATCTAAACTTTTTTTTACTCATTCTAAATGAATTTTGTGCAAAGTAGCCTAACAGAACACCGCCAATAGGCGTAAATACAATAGCCAAAGACTTTCCCATAAATGATGCAACCGTATATATTGATACCGCTTCAGAACCCAGGGTAGGATACAAAAAGATTCTGTCAAAGTAAGTCAGTGTATTTGAAAAAAATACGGATATTAATAGTATCATTGTTTTGTTTGCAGTTGTTTCAAAGTAACGGGTGACGATTAATTTTTCTTTCCAAATCGATGTTGAATATAGGACATATATCATGGCAAATACTTCAGAGGTCAAAAACATCAGAGCCCAATATCTTCCACCATAAAATAAACCTATTAGATATCCGATTGCACCAAATATATTACTAACTAATAACTTCTTAAAATTTAATATTAACCTATACTCAACCGTTATATACTGTCTTGCCGCTACAAAAAGTGAAATTAATCCTAATATCAAAGAAGTTCCAAAGGCGTATCCAAAGTAAAAAAATGAAATACCAATTATACTGAAAAAAGATAGAAATAGTACCACAATCAATAAAGGATTAAAGTCTCCTATTTCCCCCTTCTTAGCATAATCATTGTTCATAATTATTCTCGTATTATTCAGTGCCGTACCAAGACTACCCGCAATCGTATTAATGACTCCCATAACAGTAACAATTGTTCCATAATCACCAGATGTTAACTTTTTGGCAAGAAAAGGATATACAATTAACTGCATTGTTCCAGTAAGTATCACCGATGCCATAATATTATATATGAAATCTCTGGATACTGTTTTTATTTTTTCTCCGAACCGTTTTAAAATGTTCACGCAAATCTCTCCATATTAATTATCCACAACGTTCTATATCTGCAATATGATTTCCTGTGTTTTTCTATTCTTTTCAATATATAGATATATGGCAGAAAAAGGAAACCAAAGTGCTGTTTCAGCTAACCATGAACCACTAAATTGCAATCCAATAAAGCCACACAGAAACATTATAAAAAGCATTTGAAAATAAGAATGTTTATCCGCTAGTCTCATACCTTTACATACAATTCCCCCAAATTTATAAAGTGCAAATAATACACCAATCAAACCAAAATCAACCAATATATCCATAAACATATTATGAGAATAGTTACCTAATACGTATTCAACAGTACAGGTACCTCCACCTATAAAGTAATTATTCTTTGCATATTCATACGCTTCATAATAAAAATCAAGTCGTTCTGTTGAACTTCGGTCGGTAAAACCATTAAGAAAAAGACTCTCAATAGCTTGGAAGCCACTTGATATTGAGCTTGATTTTGAGGCATAAACAATGCCTGCAAAAGCGATGAATATCAATGCTGCCACCTCTGCAATTTTCATAAAGTCCATTGTCTTTATTTGAGTAAATACAAAGTAAATTAATATAACTCCTGAGAGAACAAAAGCACCACGCCCGGCACCAGCAAAAACGATATATAAGTCTAATACAACCAGTCCCCAGTTTATCCACTTCCAAAAAGTGTATTTTAACAATATCGGTAAACTTAAAGAACTATGATTAAAATTGAGAAACAATAAAAGAGCTATACAATAAGCGCCACTGTACGATAAAGTCTGCCGGCTAACTGCAAGATTAATAGCCAATTGTCCTTTATTCAAGCTAACTGCATAAAGCAAGACAATTGTATTAAAAAGACAGTATGGTTCAATCCATGATACAATTTTTTTAGCAACGTTCCTTCTGTTCCATGCAATTCCAAGCAATATTCCGGATAATACACGTGTGCCAAGCGTCAGAAATGCACTTTTTACTTTTGGTGGAAGTTCTCCTCCATGAAGTAATATTGTCATAATCAAACTTAATAACAAAAACACGAAAAACAGCAACAACTTATATTTTCTGCTTCTTGCAACTTTGGACTCAAAACCTCCCCATGATTTTAATAACTCATAAAACGAAAAACAAAGGGCAAAAATAGCAGTAGCTCTAACCATGGTGCTTTCATCTATATTAAATACAAACGCTAGTACCAGACCAAAGGAATAATTAAAAACTGAGATTAGAAACAATAAACCTTCCATGCTGCTTTCTCCTGTATGTAATATTATGATATGCTCCTTTTTGCAATATCACTGTATAGGAAATTCCCTTTTGCATCTTGAGCAGCTTGTTTCATCTTAGTATAAGTATCATTATCAAGTAATTTAGTGATAGAATCTGCTATTTCCTCAACTTGATTATTGTATAAAAACTCAACATTACCATTGAAATCGATATGCGTAGTACCTTCCCAATACTTTACAATCATTGGAATTCCCTGCCCGGCAACTTGCTCCCAAAACACAGAATGCCTCCCCGGAAACACTACTAAATCGGCAGCAGCAAAATATCCATATGATTCTTCTGATTTTACCCATCCTATATATTGAACCCTAGTTGAGCATCGCCCTTCCACTGCATCTTTTAATTCATCTGTTACTGAGCCGAATATAATTAACTTTACGTCATTTCTTTCTATTTTATTAACAGCATCCATTAATAAAAGAGTCTGCTGTTTCCATTGGTCAATCTTACCTCCACTAATGATTAAGAAGTCCTTTTCATCAATACCATGTGCTACACGAATACGTTTCGGAATATCTGTATTTACTGCCTGATTTACAAGTTCGTCATCTGCTCCCATAACCAATAACTCGACCTTTTCCTTTGGAAGCCCATATAAATCGACCATAAAATTGACTCTGGCCGGAAGAACACCGTAAAACTTTTTTACATATGGCACTAACTTTTTCGCAAAATATTTCCATATTATTTTGTGCTGTATATTTTTCGAAATCCAATTTGTTGCACTATTTGAAAAATCAGAATGATTATCTGCATAAATCATAGTGTTTGGATATTTCTCGACATATCTTATTACGGAATTAATATCTGCGAATTGTATGCCATGCATGAAAATGATATCTGGTCGAGCTTTCTCAATAGAACTAAAGGTCCCCTCATATACCCTGAAAACTTTGCCCAATTTAGTTGGTATCTTGTACGCCAGTCGTTGAACTGGAATATCAAATTCATTCATATACCTGGATGCATTATGTAAGTAACTTCTTTTTCCACAACTATCGAACGTCATTAGAGAGGCAATAATTTCCACATCATACCCCAATTTCTTATGATATTTGGGTAACAAATTTTCCTGATAAGAATAACCATCAATATAAAAGCAGGAGAGACAAAGATGCAGTATTTTCTTCATTGTTTACACCCCTTTATAAATAATTCCGGATTTGAAATATTCAATGCACACTTTGCCAACTGTTTATCACTGAGTTCCCACCAGTTACTGTTGTTAATCAGAATGCAAAGTTCATCATTAAAGCGTTTTCTAATGAACTTCGCTGGATTACCAGCCCAAATCTCATAAGCTCCAATATTTTTCGTCACAACACTTCCCATACCTATCACCGCACCATTTCCTACATTTACTCCTGCTTTTATCAATACATTCTCACCAATCCAAACGTCATTCCCAATTATTGTTTTCTGAAATGGCTCATATTCTATTTCAGCCAGATGTTTGCTAAAAACATTGTTTCCACTATAAAAAACCGGAGAGGTTGAAACCCATTCGGTTGGATGTGCCGGACCTCCAATTCTTACATTATTAGAAATAGAACAAAAACTGCCAATTTTTGTTTCTATAACCCATGCATCATAGCTGCAATATGAATAACGGCCAATATATGAATTTACAATATTACAACCAGTGTTTATAAATGCTGTTTTATCAATATAACTTCCTCTAACAGCCTTGCCACGCAATTTTAAAAGTACTTTTGCCCATATATAAGATAATTTCATTGTATACTTCACCTCTGTTTAATCGATTGTAAATGAAGATTCTCCATTCTTTTTCAAACCGAAAGCCGAAAACGCAAGCTTAGTACATTCTCCACTGTTTCTGGGAAAATGGAAAACACCATATTGCAGAATAAGAGGAAATACATCTTTCTTAATTTTAATAATTTCCGTAATATTATTTCCTTCCACTTTGAAAATACGTGCAAATCTATCCTTCTCATTTTCTCCCCCCTCTACTCCCGTGGAAATATATATTTTTCCATCCGATGTAGATGTTATACCGTGACATGGACCTGGTAAATCTGCAATAATTTCAAGTTGATAATCTGAACGTTTCATTCTAATAACATGATTCTGATCAGGCACACTACCTGCATCTGTTCCCCAGTATAAAAAATCCGGAGTAAATACAATTCCAATAGCTCTCCACAACTGTGATCCTTGTCCGACTATAGACCAATGATTGCCATAATCTTCACTCTTCATCAGCAGACACTCTTTATCTTTATCTCCTGTTCCCATCCACAAACATCGTTCATAACCATCCCATTGAATAAAATGGATATGCCGGATTTGATCCTTTTCAAAGCGGTATAGTTCCTTAAAACTTTTTCCATTATCGTAACTACAGTACAACGATGTTGGATGATCGTTTCCGAGATTAATTGTATATTCGCCAAAATATATGTAGCCATTATCAGATTCACATATTCCGAATTGGGCAGGTTTATTACCTCTAAAATCAGTAAAAATACTTATTGTTTTACCATCACAATCAACAATATATGTAGCCTTTTTTGTAGATACAAGGGTATTACCATTTTTTAATGGCATAATATGATGTATACCAACTCTTAATAGCTGGCTTGACAGTCTGTTAAATGCAAATATACCAGATTTCATAGTACCCACTTTAAACTTAGGAGTCAGCCGCTGTCCTGAATAATCCGTTTTCCAAAACTTCATTCCACTGGCAACCCATATCTCTTTATCATTTGCATACAGTACACGAACTTTTCCTATTTTACGTATATTTTCCATAAATCAGCCACCAATGATTGCCGCTAGAACTGGCAGTTTCCTTCCTATCTTTTCACAAAATCTATTGAACAATATGTGTATTATGACCGGTATGCACAAGCCAAATAAAAACATACATATTACTGTAATAATTGTATTAATTCCCAGAACACCAAAGATAATATCAATGGCCGTAGTAACAGGAAATGATAGCAAATATATACTCATTGTTTTGTCACCTAAATATGGTTCTTTATTCTCATAAAAGAATCTTTCCAAAAGTAGGGAAAGTGTGAATACCACAATACCACCAAAGCATAGATAAATAGTATCAACAAACAAATTGTCATGAAAATACAAGGTAATTACAAAACCTATCAATCCGCAGCCCAGCAATAATAATATGTATCTAATTTGTGTATAACTAAAATCAATGATTTGTTTGTTTATTAACATTCCTAGATAATAAAACATAAGATACTTTTTTACATCATTTAAGGCTAGTGTATTCGTCACATCAGGTAGACAGTGTATTAGGACAAACAATGCCATGAACGTATATCTTACCCATAATTTTTCGTACTTTGCTATTTTTTGCAGAATCGGTGACATAACACTAAGCCAAAATAATGTTGGCAAAAACCATAAATTCGCACTAACACCACTTCGAGGATTAGTAATCATATTCAAAAAAAACTTAACACTTAACTGTGTGTCAGCCTGCATATAATCATTGAGCAAGGCTTTTGGCAAATATAAAAGTATATTTATCACGATATAGGGTAGCAATAGTCTTAAGGCTCTTCTTTTTACATACTCCAGATAACTTTTTCGCTCCCAAAGGTTTGTAGATGACAGTGTACACAACATTCCGCTAATTCCCATAAATACAACTAGCGCTATATGATCCACCCTGATTTGGTATAAAATAAAATAAAATATTCTATACCAACCCTTACTCATTACAACGGAGGAGACATTATCAGGATTAGAATGCAATAAAAGAATAAGTAGTGCACTTATTATCTGCATTATGGATATATACGTATATTTCTTTTTTTTCTTATTCATAATTTCATCTCAATTCTTTTTTTTACTGATTTGTTTTAATTCTTTAATTATATTTTCTAAGTATATATCCAAAGTAAAGTGATTTATATAATAATTCCGAGCATTCTTTCCACAGTTTTCAAACGCTTTAGGATTACAAATATACATCTGCATACATTTTGCCAAACCAGATGCATCTCCAGAATCAACGCAAATTCCGGCTCCAGATTCTTTAATCACCTCTTTTGCCGCACCATTTATCGCACCAATAATTGGTTTACCAACTGTCATATATGTTTGTAGTTTTCCTGGCATTGTATTCCCCACCTGATTATCTCCTCTAAGGGTAAGAAGAAGTGCATCTGCTTTTTGATAAAAAGCAGGCATTTTCTCTTTTGAATGTTTTCCATAAAATACAAAAAAAGACTCAAGATGCTTTTGGGAAATTAAATCTTTCAAATAAGAAAGCCTTGAACCATCACCAACAATATGTACCTTAAAATCTTTTCGTAATTTCAAAAAATCAACTGCGGCAACAACTGTTTCCATATTTTGTGCATATCCAACATTACCGGCAAACAAAAAATCTGCAATACCATCCTCTTCTGAAGCAAAATCATATAACAGCATATCAGCATCTGCATGCTGTGGAATATATACAATTTTCTTCTCAACAACCAGATTCTCTTTCATTAGATATTCCATAAACGGTTTAGATGTTACCGCGATACAATCACAGTAATTATAAATTTTTCTTGAAATAACAGAAACCATCCTATACAATACCCCGTCCTTACTGATATGCGAAAGAATAGACTCTGGAAATATATCAAGACAGTATAAAAATATTTGTGTATGTGTTCTTCGTTTATAAACGATAGCCGGTAATGCCATGGTTATGGGAGAAAGCTGATAACAAAACACACAGTCGAATTGTCTTGATATACAGAGAGATTTTATAGAACCAAATATAGCAAACGAAATGAAATTAAGCATCAGCCCTACTTTCCCTCGACCCCGACCAAATTGAAAACACCTAATTACTTTCACACCATCTATTGTTTCACACCTTTTTCCAAATCTATATCCTTTATATATTTTTCCCTGTGGGTAGTTAGGAATACCTGTTAATATAGTTACGTCATGTCCTTTTTTCACAAGTGCCGGCGCAATATCATTTATTAAAAACTGTTCTGGATTATAATACTGGGATACAATCAATATCTTCATTTTCTTTTATTCATTTCCTTTTTATAATCAAGTAGACCATGAAGCGAAAAAACAAACCATGGTAAGGGATCACTTAAAGTAAATATCTGGTCTCTTGTGTTATAGCAACTAAACCACGATGGGGATGCTTTAAAACGATTAGGGGATTTTATAAACCACAGCAAATCAGATTGAGAACAACGTAGTCTGCAACCAGCCTCATAAGATTCATACTTCGTAACAGGCTCGCCAAATGCGAGTTCAAGCATTTGGAGAGCCTGATTTACACCAGCATCAAAGCATATCTTTACACTACCCGATACTCGGGGATTAATTTCCATTATCTTTGCCAAATTATCTCTTGGATCTTGTATCAAATCAATATCCGCAGCGCCATGCCAATGGATTGCCTTCAGCAATTGTGTGCAGCTTTTAACTATGTCAGGCCGATTCACGGTTATGTTTAGTGTACTTGAGCCTCCATCTATTGGAAACCATCTATTTTTACTAAATACCACTGATGTTTTTACATCATTGTTATCATCCATAAACATTGCGCATTCATATTGAATGTCAGTCTGTGGAATGAATTCCTGAAAAACATAAAGAGATAAGTCATCATTACCATCTTTAAAAAGTTCTACTAATTGATGCTTTGATTGAATAATTTTAAAACCAATCGCCCCATATCCTATACGTGGCTTTACTACTATAGGAAATCTGATGTGCGAATTAAGTACCTGATTTAAATCGGTTACTTCAGATAAAGTAAAGGGACAAGGAATATTTTCACGCATACAGACTTCCATTGTTTTAAGTTTATCACTAGCTATCCGAAATATATCCCAATCATTTGATGCTACTTTCGTATATTTCGATAAATAGGATTTATTTTTTGAAAGAATCGATGCAGAAAAATCTGTTGTTGGAACCACCAAATCATAAATTCCCGTTTCTATCAAAACCTTCAGTTGTTTCGTTGTTTCATCAATTCTTTCATTGTCACATACACCGAGTATTTTATTATTAATAAATCTAGAAGCATAAGATACATCTAATTTTGATCCACATAGCGCTGAAACATTACAACCCAAATTCCTGAAGGCACGAGATAATGGAAGGCTTTGTCTCGCCCGTCCTTCCGCAATCAAGATGCGCTTTCCATAAAAATTCATACCATATCATCCTCCGACTCAATGTATTCTATAATTTCATTAAGAATCTTTTCCTGCTTTTTATTCAAAATTGATGTGCACACACAGACAACTGTATACAAAATCATTTTAATATCCAGCCAAGGGGTCATATGCTTCACATACCAGGCGTCCAGTTCCAATCTAGTTGGAAGAACTTTCTCTTTATATTCAAGTTCATTATCAATCGTATCGCCATAGATATAATCGTATAGCGCAGATGGGCCCGTTAACCCGGACGTTACATTGGCGGATATCTCGTATTTACCCATTCTGACCGTCTTAACCTGATCAATTGATGCTGGACGTGGTCCTACAATACTCATATTGCCTAACAAAATGTTTATAAGCTGAGGTAATTCATCAATTTTACTATTTCTCATGAACCAACCAAAAGGAAAAATTCTGTCAACATCCGCTTTAAACCCATATTCATTTGCATTCGTTTCTATACGCATTGACCTAAATTTATACATCCTAAATTCTTTATTATGCCTACCAACTCTTCTAGCTATATAAAAAACAGGACCGTAATCTGAAAGTTCAATTCCAATAATAGCTATTAACCATATAGGAGAAGTGATTATGATTCCAATTACTGAACAAATAATATCAAACAGCCTCTTTGATAATAAATAAACTGTGCGCTTCACCTAGTTACTCCCTTTAATCTCTAAGAAATACAGTTTCAAAAGCTTCTGCGTAGTTACATCCTGCCTGTCCACCACGGTATGCGGCTAGACCTTGAATAGCCTCTATAGACCGAGGATGGGGATAACTCCTCATTACCCCTTCATATGCAGATAATGCACGCAATTTGATTTCTACCCCACTTTTACCAATCTCCACAAAAAGATTAGGCAAGAATCTATTGGCAGAAGTATTTAGTGACCACTCTGTTGACGAGGGCACTTCCATATAAACAAACTGTTTAAGTGATGGTACCCCCTCCTTACGTTGAAACAACCTCGATGCAGCCTGAGCCGCGTAACTTGTCATCACATGGTCATTATTAGTATCTGCAGGGTGATGGGTATATATTGAATCAGCCTCAAAGTCTTCAATGCACCTTTCAATGAACTGAACAAGATTTAAATGGGGTACAATATTCATCTGTATATTTGGGAAATCCGCGGTATAACATCTTGATACGCCAAGAATTTTCATAGCATTAGATTGGTCCTGGGTAAGTGTTGAAGAAATATTTGCCCGTGCAGCTACGTGATTCGCAAGTGTCGCAATCGCCACTTCATTCCCTTCTTCTACAAACTTGTGTATTGTTGCACCCGCTCCCAAAACTTCATCATCTGGATGTGCAACTACAAACAAATAATTCATTTTGCTCCTCCCTGTTTTTATATTAGAATTCTAATCCCTTTTGTACAAATCCCTTGTATAAACTTTATCAACTACATCTTGAATTTCATTATTATACCGATTTGCTATGATTACATCGCTTATTTTTTTAAACTCATCTAAATCTTTTATAATACGACTATTATAAAAATATTCTTCTTTTATTGTTGGTTCATAGATTACTATCCTTATCCCTTTAGCCTTAATTCTCTTCATTACGCCTTGGATAGAACTCTGTCTGAAGTTATCACTGCCAGATTTCATTGTCAATCTATATACTCCAACCGTTTTCGGATTTATTGAAAGAACCTGTTCGGCTATAAAATCCTTTCTGGTACTGTTAGAAGCAACGATTGCCGAGATTATATTCTGAGGCACATTATTGTAATTAGCAAGGAGTTGTTTTGTATCCTTTGGTAGACAATATCCACCATATCCGAAGGAAGGATTATTATAATGGTTACCAATGCGTGCATCAAGCCCAACGCCTTCAATAATTGATTTGGTATCCAGCCCCCTGACTGCTGCATATGTATCCAACTCATTAAAGAAAGAAACACGAAGCGCAAGATATGTGTTTGCAAAAAGCTTGACTGCCTCGGCTTCTGTTGGTTTCATGAATCTTATCTCAATCTCTTTTTTTTCTGCCCCTTCCCTAAGAAGGTTAACAAATTTTTCTGCGCCTTTCATCAGCCTTATATTTTCAGCTGGTACCCCTACAATAATACGAGATGGATATAAATTATCATAAAGGGCTCTTCCCTCACGGAGAAACTCTGGAGAAAACAAAATATTATCATAAGAATATCGTGTTCTCATCTCTTCTGTAAAACCTACCGGAACTGTAGACTTTATAATTATGATTGCTTTAGAGTTAACCCTAATGATTTGTTTTATAACTGATTCTACTGAAGAAGTATCAAAATAGTTTCTCTTCTCATCGTAGTTAGTTGGAGTTGATATAATAACGAGTTCTGAATCTTCATATGCTTTATCTCCATTGGTAGTTGCTGTAAGGTTTAAACTATTTGTTGAAAGGTATTTTTCTATATCAGGATCAACAATCGGGGACTTTCCAGTATTTATTAAGTCAACCTTGCTTTTTATAATGTCTACCGCTGTCACTTTGTTATGTTGTGATAATAATATCGCTAAAGAAAGCCCAACATATCCGGTACCTGCTACTGCTATATTCATACTTTATTACTCCTATTGTGACTAATCATATATTAAAAATCAGTATCTATTTTTATTGATTCGAAAAAATCCAGCTTGTTCAATACAGTTTCACATTCACTCTTTATATACAATTTCCAGTCCCATCTTTAGCATCAACTGTCTATCAAACATTTCAATTCTCATTATAGCCATCCGCTTATGACGATCAATATAAATGATATCTCCTTTAATTTTAGCTAAAGGGCCAGATGTAATAGCAACCTTATCTCCTATAATGACCCCTTTAGATATTTCAGATAAGTGCGATTCTCCCCCCATTTTCTTAAGAATCCCTTTTTCCTCTTCCTTTACAGGAATAAACTCCATACCATTCCTAAGTATCTTTACAAACTCAGGAATCTTTTTTAGTTGTAAAAATAGTTCTTCCACTTGTCCTGTTACCAAAAAAATATATCCTGGGAATAAAATATGTTGCTCCTTATGCCATTCTCCTCGATAGCGTTTTAAACGTTCACAATATGGAACAAAACAGTCAATCAATACAGTCCTATCAACAATTTTTTTTACTAACTGTAGGATTGCTTCTTCTCTACCGGTTCTTACCTGCACTACATACCAGTTGTCCATTCGCCTATCCTCCAACTTTTCTAGGACTTAATCGTGTTTCGCCCCACAAAGTATATATTATCCTATGGTTCGTTACTTTGTGCAAAAGGGTATGCTTCGCCCTTCCACAGACAGAACCAGAATTTTTACTTTTATCCAAAGTAATGTGAATCTGCCCGTAGACATACTTAATAATATAACAGGTATGACATCAGAATGCGGCAAAGCGACAATTCTGCCTTCATACCCTTTTCCTTACTTCACTCCCAGATTATACATTGCTATCTTCTTATGCAGTGCAAACCGTTCCGGATTCAAAGGTGTAACTGCGGAATCCCGGCTGACCGCTGCCTCTGCAGCTGCAATGTCTGAATCCATATTCTTATAATGGTATTCAGGTACCAGTTCATGCACAATCCATCTCACATTTGCTGTTTCACTAAGGGCAGCCTCCCCCAGCCGGTTTAACGCCCTTTCAAACCGGTCATAATCCATATCAATCGGCTTTCCAATGAATATCCTGTCATTGACCGTCTTTTGCAATCCTTCTTCATCCATGAGGAGTTCTTCATACAGTTTTTCTCCTGGACGCAATCCGGTAAAGCAGATATCTATATCTTTGTATGGCTCATAACCGGATAAACGGATCAGGTTCTCTGCCATGTCCAGAATCCTGACCGGATTGCCCATATTCAGCACAAATATTTCTCCGCCCTTTGCATAGGCGCCGGCCTGAATCACAAGACTTACTGCTTCCGGAATTGTCATAAAATAACGTATGATATCCTTGTGCGTAACTGTCACCGGGCCGCCGCTTTCAATCTGCTGCTTGAATAGCGGAATCACACTGCCATTGCTTCCTAACACATTGCCAAAGCGGACCGCAACAAATTCCGTACTGCTCTTCTGATTGCTCATCTGAACCACCATCTCACAAAGGCGCTTACTTGCCCCCATGATATTCGTTGGGTTCACTGCCTTATCCGTTGAGATGAGTATGAAACGTTTTGCCTTATATTTAATGGCGGCCCTGGCTGTTTTATAAGTGCCTAACACATTATTCTTGATTGCTTCATTGGGGCTGTCTTCCATCAGTGGCACATGCTTATGAGCCGCTGCATGGTAGACGATATCAGGCCTGTATGTACAGAAAAGATAATCAAGACGGTTCGTATTGCGCACAGAGCCTATCAGTACCACCAGATTCAGATGGGGATACTTACGTTTTAATTCCTGCTGGATTTCATAAGCATTATTTTCATATATGTCAAATATGATAAGCTGTTTTACCTTATGGCCTGCCAGCTGCCTGCACAGCTCACTGCCAATGGAACCGCCTCCACCGGTGACCAGCACTACTTTTCCCTTGACATAGCCCATGATTTCATCCAGATTAACATTTACCGGTTCCCTTCCCAGCAGGTCTTCTATCTCCACTTTCCGGAGTCTTGAAATCGTAACCTCGCCGTTCATGATCTGGTATACACCGGGAAGTATTTTGACCTGACACCCTGTTCCCTGGCAGATTTTCAGAATATCCTTTATATCCTCAGGAGAAGCAGTAGGAATGGCCACATAAATCTCATCAATTTGCATCTCCCTTACAATCCTTGCTATATCCTTTCGGTCACCAACAATGGATACTCCGTCAATGACCCGTCCCTGTTTATCCTTGTCATCGTCAATCAAGCAGACAGGATATCCATGGACCTTTTCACTGGCTTTCATTTCCCTAAGTATAAGCGTTCCCGCTTTTCCCGCACCGATTATCATCACCCGGGGCGGAATGCTTTTCTCAAGGAAGCGGTTTATCCTGTCCGTAATTTTCTGAAGCACCTGGAAACTGACCCGTCCACTCATGGCTGCCCCAGACATCAGAACAAACCACAGCACATAATAGCTCCTTGGCATCCGCGCATCAAATAACAAAATTCCTACGGATTGTGCCAAAGCAGCAACCAGGCAAGCCAGCAGGACCTGCATCATCTCCCGGACGCCCGAAACTCCCCACATGATGGCGTAAAGGTGCCCCGCATAAAATATAAGGGACACCACGGCCATCTGCAAAAGTCCGTACTTCCATACTTCCCTGGCATACTCAATGGGAATTGAGGATAGACTCAGGTCAAATCTTAAGCCCAGGGCCAGGCATGCGCAGATCCATACCATGACCATATCATAACCCCAGAGTATCCTCATCCTCACCTTTTTACTGTGGGGAAGGTATTTTTCTAATACAAGTTTGTTTTTACCTTTCACTTTCACATTCCCCTTTTGTGCCGTAATTCAGGGCGTCATCGTTTGTAGATTACAGAAAGCGTACCTGAGTTAGGAATATTAAACCAAATCATCTTGGACGCTGCATCAATCCTGCTTGGCTGTATTACGGTCCAGGTACCTGTCAGGTTATTATAAAAGAGTACCTGCACTTCCCCCAGTCCATCAACGAGATTCGGAACATATAACGGGACTTCCACCGGTCCTGCTTTTTCTGCATTGGTTTCCGCATCTTTAGTCACAATTGCATGGGTGCCTACCAACGCATTATAACCGGTTAAATCCACATCAGGGATTACCTGGTTCAGTGGCAGCCCGCTGTTTATACCATTAATGGCATTTACTACGGTCTCAGGAAGCCCTGATACAGCTCCGCCGCTTCCCTGTACAAACTCAAGTGCAGTATTTCCCACAACAGCCTGTCCCCTGCTGTTTGTTGTAACCGTTGTTTCCCCAACTGCCTGGCCAACGCCAATTCCAACCGCATTGGTTCCCTGACCTGAACCGGTTACGGTAGAACTTCCTGCTGAGGCGCCTCCACCTAACACACTATCTACCCTCTCCCCAATGTCATAATCACTATCTCCTCCACCAATTACCGGGCCTGTACCGGGACTGATAGCGGCAAAGGAAATCACTGCCTGTGATGCTGCAAGTGCAGCTATTAACGCAATTGTTGTAATCCCTTTTCTCATAATCTTTACCCTTCCTTTCTTGAATTAAATTGAATGTTTATAATAAGTATTGGTTTTCATACCTATTTTCCTTTATCCATGCCATCCGTTTCCTCTCTGTAAAACATATCCAGGATAATCGGCTGAATCTGCGGTTTATCAGGATGGTATTCGTCATAAATAGGGGTCTCCACTGCCTTTCCCGGTAGTGTCAGCATATCTGTCACTCCCAGTTCCTGGCCTCCTCCTAAAAAGGCTAGGGCCATGTCCATATACCTGTCTTTTGTCATGTCAGTCACCATATAAGGTTCCATCTCCTTTAACAGTCCGGACACAAAGCTGTCATCTGTTCCTGACTTTATCTTTGCAGCCTGAAGCAGCCCTTCTATATAAGACTTCTGGCGTTCCGCACGTCCCAATGCACTTTGGGCCTGTCCGGTATCCCTGTAACGGATATACGCCTCTGCCTGCGTGCCTTTAAGCGTGACTGTCTTTCCGTAAATGAATTCAGGATCCACCCGTTCCATCCCCTGTTCCTCCACGGTAACGGTAACGCCTCCCACCCCATCATTCATGATTGGAAGGGCAGACATGCTGATTGCCATGTACCCGTCAATCGCCAGTCCTCCTAACAGATTGCTCACAGCCTCCTTCATATACCGGCAGCTTTTATCCCTGCCATCTCCATAGGCATAACCTAATGCAAGGTGCTGTATATCCTTGCCCAGGACATTGCCGCTTAAATCAGTCAGGGTTATCTCCGTCATGGTATCCCTTGGTATCATCAGGATTTTAATCTTATCCCTGGCTATATCCTGGGCAACAAGGAAGATTGCATCTGCCTGGCCTCCGGACCCGGCAACCATGGTTTCCTCCAGACTTCCAAGCCTGTCTATTCCCATGCACAGGATTGCCTTGACATAGGTATTGCGGCGGAAAATCTTACCCTGATACTCTATTCTATCTATCTTACTTTCTTCCCCATCAAAGTCCTGTTCCTGATGCCACTGCAGGACATCTTCTGCCAATGCTCTTTTTTCCAAATACAGCTGGCCTGTCCGGTAAAGAAAAAATGCAGTAAGAACCGATGCCAATGCCAAGACTGCAGCCATCCTTTTTTTACAGTTTTGGAACCGAATGTTTTTTCTCCGTCTCATATTGTCCTTTATCTTTTGTTTTCCACAGCCTGATTTTCACCCCCCCCCCCATCGTATTTACCATAATATTTCCTATAATATTTTTTATAATATCCATTTTCGTAGTCCATCCCCACCCGGTTCAGGACCGCTCCTAGAATACGGCATCCGCTCTTTTCCAATTGTGCCTTCACTTTCTGGGCCAGATGGTAACTGATTGTACCGCTTTCGATTACAATGACCGCTCCATCACATTGACCGGCAATAATGGCTCCATCAATAAGATTTGCCATGGGCGGCGTATCTATGATGATATAATCATATTTCTCCTTGGCTTTTTCCAATAATTCATTGAATAATGGGTCTTCCAAAAGTTCTGCCGGATTGGGGGAATATGGACCAGCCAGAATCATGTCGAAATTCTCCACATCAGTGGCATAACAGATATCATCCATTGTCTTCTGGCCGCTGAGATATTGGGACAGCCCGCTGGGGTTACCTTTAATTTCATATCTTTTTATGAATACAGATTTACGTATGTCCGCGTCTATCAGTAAAACCTTTTTTCCTATACTTCCAAAGGATGCTCCGACAGAAAAAGTGATTTCACTTTTTCCTTCATTGGGCAATGAACTTGTAAACATGATTGTTTTCAGGCTGCTTCCACAAAACTGTAAATTAGTCCTCAGTGTCTTGATGGACTCTTCAAAATGATAGTCCTTCTCACCTGTATTCTGCAGATTCAAAATTTGTTCCACGTCTTACTTCTCCTCTCAGCCTTTTTTTGCCTGGTTTTTCCGTTTTTTCCTGCTTCTCCTGCCTTCACTGCCCTTTGCCGGGTCATCCTTTTCCTCGCTGTTATTCTCCGGAATAACGGCCAGTACGCTGATGCCAAGATAACGGGATACATCTTCCTCTGAACGGATGGTGTCATTCATGATGACCTGAAGCGCAATAAATCCACATGCCGCCACGGATAAAGCAAGACCTCCCAAAGCAGCGTTCTTCTTTATGTTAGGGGAGGTGGGGTTGTCAGGCACGACACCATTTTCTATGATTTTTGGCGGTATCATTTCCATGATATCCCCAATATAGTCTGAGGATGCCTTTGCTACTGCATCCACAATGGCTTTTGCCCTGACCGGATCAGTATCTGACACAGACATGTTAAGAATTCTGGTATCGGCAGGATTTGAGATGCGGATCATACTTTTTAACTGGTTATAGGATAAACTCAGTTTCTGTTTTTCGATTACTTCCTCCAGCACGGGCCTGCTGGTAATCATTACACTGTAATCCTTTGTCAGCTGGCTTCCTATCTGCAGGTCAGCCAGGGAAGTGAGTGTTGTTTCCTTTGACAGCACATACACCATGGAAGTGGATGTATAAACCGGACTTAAAATTATTTTGCTGTATATCCCCGCCCCAAGACACCCTATCACTGCTGCCAAAATAATCATCCATAGTTTTTTTCTTAAAGCAAACAGCAGCTCAACCACATCAATCTCAATTGCATCTTCATTTCTTTCTTCATACATTTTGTTTTCCATTACAGTTACCTTTTCCATACTTTTTCTTTTGCTATAACATTCTGTCCTGCAGGATGAACCCTGGATTCGTCCTGGTAATCCGGTCAGATGTCCTTACCCCCATATTGTGTTCAACCCACGAAACCGCTGTCTGGATGTCCGGGGAACGGTCCGATGAATTATGCATATCCGTGGCAATAAAATGAATCGTTCCTTTTTTTAAGTTTTTTTTGCACCAGCGGGCCTTTTTATCCATCCATCCCCCATTCAGGCTCCGGGAGTTTATCTGAAGGTACGCCCCATATTCAACTAGCTCCTGTGCGCGCTCCTGTTCAAAAAGGCATCTATAACGCTCCACATGCGCAATTACCGGGAAATAGGATGCCTGAATCAGCTGGCGCACAGCCCTCTTCATTCTGCCAAGACTATCCGACGGTTCAAACTCCACCAACACATACCTGCTGCCAGCCAATGTAAGGGCCCTTCCCTGATTCAGATATTCAATGAGATTTTCAAAATACTTTATTTCCTGTCCAAGGCTGACACCAAAGCCGTCTGCTATGGCTTTCGCATGGTAATCCAGACAGATGCATGACTCCTGAAGCAGCCCTGTGTCCTGATTGCATGTAAAATGCGGCGTGGCTATAATGTGCCGGATTCCCTGCCCGTATGCCAGTTTTAATAATGTTATGGCTTCATCCCAATCATGGGCTCCGTCATCCACTCCTGGTAATATATGTGCATGTATATCAATCCAGCCTTTGCTAGGAAACTTCGTATTCATCAATACCTCTTCCATGCGCCTATAAAGAGTTCAGATAACAGCTATTGTTACAGTTCTTTTTCAAACCTGGCTGCCCTCTGAAATCCTTTATATTTATGCATACCACAGAATAACTATTCTGTGGTACATTCCTAACGGTTTTAGTCATAAATTTCATTACGAAAATAGATTGTTTTAATATTCTGATACAAACAACAAAATAACATCCATGCCAAAAAGGCCGGTTAGACATTATTTTGCTCCCGGCCTTCTTGTGGTATGGAAAAAATAGCTATATGTATATTGACGCCACCGACATTTTGGTATAAAATACAAGCAACACTAGATTTTGTTAAATCGTGTAACTGCTAAGTACCACAGAATAGTTATTCTGTGGTCTTTCCTTCGATGGAGGCACCACAGAATAGTTATTCTGTGGTTTTTGTTTGTCAACTTCAATCCTCATCTTGTCCATGATTTTTTCGTACTGTTTAATACTGGCCGCCACATAAATCCTTGTGGTTTCGATTGAAGAATGTCCGAGGATATCAGCAAGATGGGACAGGTTCTTTTCAATGGAATAAAAACATTTTGCAAAAAGGTGCCTGAAATTATGGGGAAATACTTTTGATGGTTGGACCTGCGCATCCCTGCACAGTCTCTTCATGGAATGGTATATATTGCTCCTGTCCAGGTTTCTTCCGCTTCTTGTCCGGAAGATGCAGCCCTGTCTTATGTTGGATACTTTTGTATATTCTTTTAATAAACGGACCAGATTCTTAGGAAAGATGATTACCCTGTATTTTCCTTTCATGGATATTTCAGCCCTTCCAGTTTCTATGGCTTCCACTGTGACAAAGGGAAGTTCACTAATCCGTATCCCTGTACCATATAAGACCATCATTAAATAGTACAGCTGCTTATTTCCGTTTCTGTCGGCCGCCGCTATCAGTCTTTTGAAATCCTGTTCCGTAAGCTCCCGTTTTTCGTCTACATATACCCGTTTCTGTACTTTTAAGAATTTCACCTTAAATTCCAATAAATCCTTAAATTTTAAAAATGCGTTGATTGCTGAAAGCTTTCCATTTACAGTCTGCGGCTTGTACTGGCTGCTCAGATACTTCCGGTATTCTATAAGGGACTCCTTGTTTAAATCCATCTCCTCAATGAAGACCAGCATCTCTTTTACATCGTGCAGGTATTTACTGATTGTTGTTTCGGCTTTTTCTTCATTTCTCAGGTAGCTTTGAAATTCATTGATACATCCTTCTGTCATAAACGCCTCCATTGTCCTTCACATGCCTGATTAATATTCCTGATAAAGTTAATTGATTATTCCTGATTTTAGTCTCCCTGATTTAGAATCTTTTCATACTACGCAGAATGTTTAATATTGTCCGATTATTTAGAGCTATCATTATTTCCAAACATAACCGTACATGCAGAATATCCACCATGTTTTGTGGGAATAGGATTCTCAATATCCCAAAGCAATAACCCCCCTGCAAAAAAAGAGCCTCGTAAAGAAACGCTCTTTACAAGGCTGCCTTAAATAACCATATATCAATTGTTGTCCCCCCTCAAACGCATCCTGACGAACAATACGTAGAGTGTCCTTTCAAATCTTCCTATAATATTATACTCCCCCGTTTCATAAATATAAATATATCTGTTACAGCGCGATTTTGCTGCATTTCTAAACTATAGCGCCAACAGTGTCAATGGTGTATGATAAATGCTGTTTTATAATACAACGAATAGCATCTATTCCATTGCAGCATTATGAATTGCTGCAGTGGAACGGATGCTTGTAATAACTTTCACGTCAGAGTTAATCACCCTTTATAAAAATATTAAATATCAACAAAGCTTTTTCCATCTGTACGGGGATTATAGCTTGATTCAGCATTTCCCAATATTTATAGAAAATATATGGATTCCATTACCAAAGACATACCGATAGCCAATCACTTCCTGATATTCATCTTATGATATTTACCTTAAATCCATATTATCCAATAGAATGCATCAACAATGTATATTCTGATTGGGAATCCGATAATCCGTGAACATGAAAGCTTGGGTACGTTTCTGGTAAATCCATTTGTATCATCATATCATATAGCGGCAATAAAATCATTTATTTTCCCAGGAACATTTACTGTCTCAAATCCACTTTATTCAAGATTCGCATGATACTGCCAAAGCTTCCCCACGTCAATCCCCCTGTCCTCCACCATCATCATGGCCGTGGTGTCCCCAAACAGCAGCAGGGACTGTTCAAACAGGGAAGTCATGGGCTGCTTCGAGTGGATTTCATCCTCAGCTTTTGCCCTGCTCTCCACCGGAATCCTGACAAACACATCCGCCACATCCCTAAGCCCGCTTCTGGGGTTGCTACCAATGTGTACAACCGTGGCCCCCAGCGCTTTTGCCTTTCTGGCAATGCCTGCCGGGAACAGGGTTTCGCCGCTTCCCGAACCTACCACAAGGACATCCTTATCCGTGATGGCCGGCTCTGTAATCTCCCCCACCACCACGGTCCGTATCCCCAGATGGGCATACCGCTTCGCGATGCATTGGAGGGCCAGGAGAACACGCCCCACGCCTACGAAAAATACTTTCTCGGCTTTTAATATGGCGTCCAGGTATGCCTGGATTTCATCGTACCGTATGGCTGCCAGGGCTTCCCCGCATTCTGCTATGACTGTTTTCTCCATATGGTTATATAGTTCCTGATTAAACATGATAATCCCACCTTTCGTTCTCACTTATTTTGCTCCCGCCTTCCAACCTTATTTTCAAGCAGGAACCGTTCCACTTCCTTTGCCGTCGGAATGGACGGATGCCCGCCTTTCCTCGTGACACAGATAGCTGCCGCCGCGTGTCCATACCTTATAGCCGTTTCCATATCAGCCCCCTTACAGTACTGCACGGCCAGGGCGGCGCCGAATGTATCCCCGGCTGCGGTGGTATCAACGGCGTCTACATGGTACCCTTTCACCCATTTCATTTCCCTGCCGTCATAGAGCAGCGCTCCCCTGCTTCCCAGCTTCAGGAGCACATACCTGGGAGCCGCCTTCTCATAGAGCCATCTGGCAGCCTCCTCCGTATGCGCCTTTGTATCCGGCACGATTCCTGTCAGCGCAGCTGTCTCAGCCTCGTTAGGGGATATGATGAAAATCCCCCTCAGCCGCTCCAGGGGTATGGACATGGCCGGGCCGGCATCCAGGAATACCGGGATTTCCCTCTGCCTGGCCATCCCGTAAGTCTGGTAAACCGTCTCAAGGGGCATCTCCAGCTGCATGACCACCATGTCGAAATCCACCTGGTCCATTGCCCATTCAACATCCTCCGGCTTTATATGGTCATTGGCCCCTGATGCAAAGATGGAAAAATAATTTCCGTCCGCGTCAATGTTCATTGTGGACAATCCCGTAAGATGTCCCTCATCCCTGACCACAAAGGATGTATCCACTCCAGCCTCCTCCAGCTGCTTCATAAGCGCCCGGCCATTGTCGTCCGTGCCGATCCGCCCCACCAGATACGCATCTGCTCCCTGCATGGATGCCGCGTAAGCCTGGTTCGAGCCTTTTCCGCCTGTAACATATTCATAACCTGTACAGTAAATGGACTCGCCCATCTTCGGGATCCGCTCCACATTGTACATGATTAAATCCATATTCATGCTTCCCACAACCAGGATCTTAGGTTTTCCTTCCTTCATCTGACTCCCCTCCTCTATGACTGCACGCCTTCCGCACATTTTGCTTTTTTAGAAAAATGGAAGATATCGGACTGCAGACCGATGGATACCAATATCAATCCCCCCATCACAATGTTCTGCCACCAGGAATTTAAGTTTCCCGCATAATTAAATATGGTGTTGATGATGGAAATGATGAGGATGCCGAAAAATGTACCGCTGAACCTGCCCTCGCCTCCGGACAGCTTCACCCCGCCCAGCGCGCACATGGCAATGGCAGTTGTCTCCCATGCGTCCCCGGCCGTGGGCTGGGCGGTATACAGCTTGGAGGCCAGCAGCATGCCGGACAGGGATGCAAAGAGTCCGCAGATTGTAAATGCCGCAATCTTCACCGTATCTACCTTGAGCCCCATCATCCTGGACGCCTCCTCGTTGCCGCCCACCGCATAGAGCGCCATCCCAAGTTTCGTCCTTCTGCTGACGAACATGCAGGCCAGGGTAAGGACAGCCAATACGATAATCAGGATATGGATTCCAAAGGGCCTTGAGTCCCCCAGCAGGGATATGGCCGGATTGGTGATGGGAATGGGTTTTTTGGATGTCATCAGCATGATCATACCCCGCACTGCCAGCATCATGGCCAGGGTGGCAATCCAGGATGAAATCTTCATCTTAGCCACCATGAATCCATTCAGGAAACCGCATGCAGCGCCGGCCAGAAGTCCCAGCCCTATGCCCAGGAGCATGTTATCATTGCCGAACATTGCCATAAGCACGCCGCCCAGCGCCAGCACGGACCCCACGGACAGGTCAATCTGGCCAATCAATATGACAAAGGTCATTCCCAGCGCCAGGAAACCGCCGTCGCTGGCTCCCTTTTTTACCAGGTTCTGGACCGATGCAAAGGATAGGAAATTTCTGTCCGCAAACAGGATACCGGACAGGATGAACAGGATAAAAAACACTGCAATGGTACTTTTGGATTGAATCAACTGGTCTGTTTTCTTCTTGATATTCACGTCTGCCCCTCCTTATACGGACCTTTCCCGCTGAATATACACCGCAGCCACGATAATCACGGCCTTAAAGATATTGGCGTACTCATATGGAATGTTATTCATGTTCACCATGATGGTCAGAAGCTGCATGATCAGCGCGCCCACCACGGTCCCGAATATCTTCACACGGCCTCCCGACATACTGGTCCCGCCCACTGCAACCGCGGCGATTGCGTCCAGTTCCGCCAGACGGCCCAGGGAATTGCCGTCCGCTGCGCCGATTTTAGCGGTTGCCAGGATTCCGGCCACTCCGGCCAGCACGGCGCTTGCCATATAGACGAACATGATGGTCTTTGCCCCGCTGATGCCCGCCATCCTTGCGCTTCTCTGGTTGTCTCCCACTGCCTGTATGTACAGGCCCAGCACCATTTTCCTCATGATGAAATACACCAGGGCGATTACCGCCACGATGGGTATGATCTGGAAGGGCAGTATTCCGAAGAGTTTATAGCTTCCCAGCATTTTATACGCCTCTGCGTGGGGACCTGTTATGTTGAATATCTTGGCATCGTTTAACACCTGGGCCACGCCCCGGACTCCAATCATCAGGGCCAGGGTGACAACCATGGGCTGTACGCGGAGTTTTCCCACCATGACGCCTGCTATCATGCCCGAAACCGAACACAGGATCAGCGCGCCAAGGATGGCCGCCAACAGTCCATAGGGAAGAAGCTTAGCTGAAACAATGCCTGCCAGCGCCATGACGGCTCCCACAGATATGTCAATCCCGCCCGTGGCAATGACCATGGTCATCCCCATTCCTGTAAGGATTGCCACACATGTCTGCGTCACGATGTTCCAGGCCGTCCCTACGCTGAAGAAGTTGGGGGTAACCGCTATGTTCAGCAGCAGTATGGCTGCCAGTAAGATAAATGCGCTGTATTTCTGGATCATTGCCCGGTTATCTGCTTTTGTCCTTGCCTGATTACTCATTGTCCTCACCTCCCCCGGCTATCATTTCCATAATGACATCCTGCCGGATTTCATCGCCCAGAAGCTCCCCCATCTTACGTCCGTCCCGGATGACCACCACCCTGTCACAGTTCCGCTCCAGTTCCGCCATCTCAGAGGATATCATGAGGATGCTGATTCCTTTTTCCGAAAGCTCCCGTATCAGTGCCTCAATCTCGCCTTTTGCCCCAACATCAATTCCGCGGGTCGGTTCATCCATGATGATAAGCTTAGGGTCTGTGCACATCCATCTGGCCAGCAGCACCTTCTGCTGGTTTCCGCCGCTGAGTGTCCTGATTGCCTGTCCCTGTCCGGGCGTTTTAATGCCCAGGCTTTTTATGTAGCTATCCACGATTTCAGCCTGTCTCTTTCTGGGAATCACTCCGAAACGGCTGATTTTGGGAAGGAGGGCCACGGTCAGGTTCTCGCTGACCGACAGGTGGGGAAGGATTCCCTCCACCTTCCTGTCCTCTGTGCAGAATCCCATCTCCGAGGCAATGGCGTCTGCCGGACATCTGAACCTGCATTCCTTACCCATCCAGTAGACGGTTCCTTTGTCCGGCACCGCCGCACCGAAGAGTACCTTGGCAAGCTCTGTGCGCCCGGCTCCCAAAAGGCCGGCAAGCCCCACTACCTCGCCTTTCCTGATTTCAATCCCCAGACCGTTCAGCCTGGTGCCCTGCCGGATTCCTTCCATCTTGGCCAGGACCTGTGCCTGTTCCAGAAGATACCCTTTTTTCGTCCGCTCCAGCTGCTTTGCCTCCTTGCCGATCATGGCTGATATCAGCTGTCTCTGGTCTATCTCATGGATGTCCACGGAACCGGTCAGCGCCCCGTCCCGCAGGATTGTAATCCGTTCACAGATTTCAAATATCTCATCCAGGCGGTGGCTGATGAAGATAACGGCTATATTCCTTGCCTTCAGCTTGCGGATGACGCCGAAGAGCACTTCCACTTCCTTTGTATCCAGGGAAGAGGTAGGCTCATCCATGATGACCAGTTTGGCGTTGACGGAAATGGCCCGCCCGATGGCCACCATCTGCTGGACCGCGGTCCCATAGTCGGACAGCGGCCTGGTCACATCCACATGGATTCCCAAATCAGCCAGGATATGTCCGCATTCGGATATCATCCGTTTCCGGTCAATGGTCCTGTACCTGGTCATCAGTTCCCTGCCCAGATACATATTCTCGTACACGGTCTGGAACGGCACCAGGTTCAGTTCCTGGTAAATGGTGCTGATTCCTTCCTCCTGTGCCTCCAGGACAGTCCTTGGATTAATATCCCGGCCGTCAAACTCAATGCTGCCCCCATCTTTCTGGTAAAATCCTGTCAGTACCTTAATCAATGTGGATTTCCCGGCGCCATTTTCCCCCATCAGGGCATGGACCTCTCCCTCCGCCACCGAGAAATCCACCCCTTTCAGGGCGCGCACCCCCGGAAATTCCTTTACGATTCCTTTCATTGATAATATGATTTTTCCTCTTGACATCCTCTCACCCCTGTCTGTTTCAATGGGAAACCTGGGTTTTTATCCGTGATTTCCCTGATTTTGCGTACAAAAAACAGCCATCCCAAATTCAGTGCTTTTGTCTTACCGTTATAATCAGAATGGCTGTCTGTTACTTTTATAGTCCTGCTCCGGCGTATCAGAAAAACATTGTCAATCTTATCCTATTTTCAAACAGGCCCTAATATCCAAGGGACACATCTGCATTGTTGACGTCATACAGCGTATCTTCATTGATGTAGGAAGCTTCCACCGTCTCCCCTGCCGCCATTTTCCCAATCAGGTCAAATGTCACCTCGCCAAAGTAAGGGGAGCAGGAACAGGTACACAGCAGTTCACCTGCAATCAGGGCTTCCATGGCATCCTTGGACGCGTCCACGCATACCACCTGCATATCCTTGCCTGGCTCAAATCCGGCTGCCTTAATGGCTGCAATGGCGCCCATGGCCATGTCTGCACCGTGGCAGTATACGATATCGATATCATTGCCCTGGGCCTGGAGCACATTTTCCATCACTTCCTGCGCCTTAGGCATGCTGTAATTAGCCACTTGGTCGCTTATGACCTTAAGGTCCGTATCCGCAATGGCGTCCATGAATCCTTTCTGACGCTCCGTGGTGGATGTGGCTCCCTGGGTCCCCTGGATGATGACCACGTTGCCCTCGCCGCCGGTCACCTCGATTACCCTTTGGGCAACCTGTTCCGCTTCCCATACAAAGTCTGACATGACCTTGGTGGTGTATGCATTGCCTGCCTCGCCGTTAATGGAACGGTCAATGAGGATTACTCCGATTCCCGCGTCCATGGCAGATTTAAGCGCGGACTGCAGCCCATCCTCCTCCTGAGGAGCCACGATGATATATTCCACTCCCTGTGAAACCATATCTTCAATGTCAGACGCCTGTTTGGCAATGTTGCCGGACGCATCCGTATAAATCAGGTTTACCCCCAGCTCCTTGGCCTTCTCCTGGATGCTCTCTGTTTCCACTATCTTCCAGTTACTGCTGTTGTCACACTGGGAGAATCCGATGGTCATGCCTTCCAGCCCCTTCCCGGCCGCCGCACTCCCCGCCGCTTCCACAGCCTCTGTACCAGCCGCGTTACCGCCGGTTGTCCCGGCTGCCTGACTGTCCGTACCGGCGCCGCTTCCACAGGCACACATGGAAATCATCATCGCTCCCGCAAGTAATACGCTTACTAATCTCTTTTTCATTTAGAACCTCCTCGATTGCCCTGTTTGATTTGATAGCTTTATTATAGCGGACACCCCTATGGATTGAAATTCAATATTTCCCACACTTATTTTAAAATTCAGCAATGGATGGAACGAAAACAGGGCCTGCTGTTTTGGTAAAAGGGATATGCTTTCAATATTTGCTGTTTTTCTTTTAATATTTTGCAATGGGTAGTGGATATGGCATCCAATATGGCAACAAAAATTCAAAAGGGTACTTGAAAAAATCAAGTACCCTGTGTATAATTTACTTAGAAGTAATCAAAAGACCGTGGTGTGTCTGATGATTGCGCTTCGGATTACTACGGTAATTTATAGTTACGAGCTATCCTCTATGGCGGTAGAGGATAGCTATTTTCTATTCTGATGGTTATCTATGTAAGCAAGTGCCGCAAATATCACCAGCACCAATGTCAACACATTCTGCGTATCCATATTACATATCCTCCTTCGATTATTTCCGAAGGAAACCATCAGACTATCCTCTTACTTCTATATTCAATTATACATATATATTTTAGCATTAAGAAAATCCAGACGCAACGCAGGATGACCGCTCACACGCTCATACGCGCGTCTTCATACGCATTCATACGCGTGTTTCCCTCACCTACCCATTCCTGTACTCCGACGGCGTCATCCCGCACATCCCCTTAAACACCGTGCTGAAATAAGACGGCGTGGCATACCCACAGGCAATCGCCACCTCATAATTCTTCATATTCGTATGCTTAAGGAAATACTTCGCCTTCTCTATCCTGATTCCCGTCAGATACTCGATAAAGGTCTGCCCGGTCTCATTCTTAATAATCATCCCCAGATAGGATACGCTGACGTGGGCATAGGCAGCCACATCGCCCATGGAAAGGCCTTCCTCGGAATAATGCTCCTCCACATACTGCGCGGCCCGCTCCATGATTCCCTTGTACCGGCTACCGGATATCTTTTCAAAATAGGCGTGGATTAAGAAGCATGCGCGGCCCAGCTCCTCAATCATGTCATTGCGCTTCTTTTTCTCAAGAATCCTCTGATAATACTGCCTTGGGTCCCCCAGGATTTCTTCGGCGTTCCCGCCCGCCTCCTCCGGCAGCCGGATGCATTCCCCATATAGATTGGTGATGATCAGCACCAGCTGCATATAGGAGAGGACCTGCCTTCCCGACAAGGTATCCTGCAGTTCCCTCAGCGCATCCTCAATTCCCTGGGGACTTCCGCTTTTTATCTCAAAGAACAGGTTTTCCTTGTCAAATTCCGGTAAATCAAAGGAAGAAAATGCAGAACCGCTGCTGTCCGGTGCCGCAAGGCTCTTCATGAAGCGGACCTCGCTGTCCTTCCTGACATTCAGATAGGACTGATGCAGACCTTCCAGCCCCCTGGATATGGTTCCAAAGAACAGTTCCACCGGCCCTGTCTCCTCATTAAATGTCCCAAAGGCTTCCCGGACACGTCTGCCCTCCTGTTTCACCTCCCCAGGCGACTCACCGCAGATGCACAGGATCCGCTCCCCCGCATTGGCGCGCAGTACCGTAAGTCCGTTCTGTCCGTCTTCGCCGTACAGCCCTTTTAAGGTACGGTTCACAAAATCCTCCAGACTCCTGTCCATATCGATGACATGCAGATAATCGCACTCCATGCTGATGACCGGGAATCCCTCAATCGCAAGGATTCCGGCTCCATAATACCGGTCCAGCACAGGCTCACCCAGACGTCCTATGTAATCCCCCAGCTCCTCCACACTGCATTTCTGCAGCAGGAGCTTTGTATACATCTGCTGGCGGAGCGCCTGCATGTCCTCATACCGCATGGACTTAAGCTCCATGAATTCCCGGTCCTTCTTCCGCTCTTCCTCGATTTCCATGCGCAGTTCCACCACGGTTTTCTTTAGCTGTTCCAGGTTGATGGGCTTTAAGATGTATTCCGATACCCCCATCTTGAGTGCCCTCCTGGCATACTCAAACTCATCATATCCGCTGATGACCACAATCCGTATCCCAGGATAATCCGCCTTTAATTTCTCCGCCATATCAATGCCGTTCAGCCGCGGCATCTTGATATCCGTAATGATTACATCCGGCGGATTCTGTTCCACCAGCTTCAGCGCCTTTTCGCCGTCCCCTGCCTCCCCGATGATCTCATAGCCCAGGTCCGCCCAATCCACACAGGTTACCAGCCCCATGCGCAGAAGTTCCTCATCTTCCACAATCATTAATTTAAGCATTTTGCGCTGCCTCCTCCTTCTTGGGCAATGTGATATATACCTGCGTCCCCTTTGTATACTCACTTCTGAAATCCAGACCATATTCCTCCCCGAAATATGCCTGAATCCTCCTCTGGACATTGATTACCCCGTACGCATTGTCATTGTACCTTGCCCCGGATGCCATCATGGCCCTAATCTGCGCCAGCCGTTCCGGCTTCATACCAAGCCCGTCGTCAGATACGCACAGAACCAGCCGGTCCTCTGTCTCTTCCCCGGTGATGGTGATGGTGCCGTGCTCATCCTTTTCCTTAATCCCGTGATAGATGGCATTTTCCACCAGAGGCTGCAGAATCATCTTAATCACCCTGTACCCCATCAGGTCTTCACTGACATCAATCTTATAATCAAGTATCCTGTCATATCGTATTTTCTGGATGGAAATGTAGCTTTCCACATGCCTGATCTCCTCTGCCAGGCTGATGAAATCCTTCCCCCGGCTAAGCCCAATCCGCAAAAAGCCTGTCAGGGAATCAATCATCTCCGACACCTTATCCGTCCGGTTCATACGCGCCATCCAGTTGATGGAATCCAGGGTGTTATACAGGAAATGCGGCTTAATCTGGTCCTGGAGGGCATTAAACTCCGCCTGCACCAGCTTCTGCCTGGTGTCCCTCTCCCTGGCCATCAGGTCATCCACCTTATATACCATGTGGTTGAAGCCATGGATCAAATCCCCGATTTCATCCTTCCTGTCCTCCTCAATCCGTACCGAGAAGTCCCCATCCTCCACCTTCCTCATGCCGTCAAGGACCCTGCCCAGCGGTCCGGCGATGTTCTTAGCCCCAAACCAGGCCATGAACAGGGATGCGCCGCCGAAAAACACAATGAAAACCAGGATTGTGTTGCGCATCACCTGGGCCTCTGCATACATATCCTTATAAGATATAAGTCCCAGTATCTTCCAGTTGCTGTCAGACAGCGGAATCAGCTCTCCCAGATACTTCCTGCCCCCGATGTCAAGTTCCAGGGCGTCGCCCTCATGAAGGCTGTCCTGCCCTGCAATGCTTGCATTGATTGTCCCTATATCTTCCTCTGACAGTTCATCATTATTGGCATATATGATCCTATCGTCTTCGTTTAAGATGAAGGTATTCCCGCCGAAAACCATCTCCCCGTCCTGGATGGACTTAAGGTCTTCCACCAGCACGTCCACCACGGTGACGCCCAGTATATCCGTGGATGCCTTATCATGTATGGGCACTATGATGCTGATGGTCAGAAGGTTCAGGTTGTTGGCCACACTGGAGCCTTCATGAGGTTCCATCCATAAGGGTTTACCTGTCTCCATCACGGTCCGGAACCACGGCTCGTCCCGGTACTCCTCCTTATGAAGGCTGTAATAGCTGCGGAAAATAGCCCCGTTGGCCCCCAGCACGTAAATCCCGTTGATATTCTCCGAACTCCTCCAGGTGTAATACAATGAATTATTGAAATTAATCCGTTCCTTATAAATTTCTTTATCCGTATCCGGCAGCGGCCTTCGAAGGGCCTTCTGGATATCACTGTCCTCCGAGGTCACCTCCGCCATATGCTGGGCATCCGAGAGGACCCGGTCCGTATCAATGTTAATCTGGCGGAGGGAATTCCCCACCGAATCCGCTGTCAGACGGTATACGCTGTTCATACTGATAAAATAACACACGGCCATGCTCACCAGGAAGAGCGCTGCCAGGATTGCAAAATAGATTAAAAGTCTGGCCTGAATGGAATATTTCCATTTTTTAAAGTTCCTTCTCATAATCAGCCTCGTTTTTCTCTTGATTGTTAATCTTGATGGTTATCATTGTATCATATCGCGTTGTGTCTGACCATTGGATTTGTGGGAAGGATGGGGCAGCAGATATCTTTCCTTGGGATACTCCTCGGGTGTTGTATTTTAAATGGATTTGAAACAAAATGATAAAAAAGGGGAACAGCTTCATGCCATTCCCCTGCATCCCTATGCCATTCCCCTAAACCAGATCGCGTTTCAGCGGCAGCCAGTCCAGTACCTTCTGGATATTCCGGTCCCAGTAATCCCATGTATGGGCGCCCGGCTCTTCGTCATAAGTAAGGTCCACGCCCATACTGCGGATTTCATCCCGGATATGGCAGTTTAACCCATATATAAAATCCTCGGTACCGCACGCCTGATACAGTTTCGGCAGCTCCGTTCCCCGGGCCTTTAATTTTTTAAGTGTGGACATTAAATCGCTGTCTGTCCCCGCAATGTCCTTCAAATCATCCTTAATCGCATCCATTATCGGATTACCTTCCCCATTCATCTGCATGTCCATTGTCCCAAAGATATCCAGTGCGCCGGACAGGCTCGCGGCGCAGGCATAGCGCTCCGGATGGGAAAATGCCAGCTTATAAGCCCCGTATCCTCCCATGGACAGGCCTGCTACGAAGTTGTCTTCCCTTTTCTCAGAAAGCGGGAACAGCGCCCTGGCAATTTTAGGTACCTCCTCGCTGATATAGGTGAAATATCTGCCGCTCTTTAAATCCTGATAAAAACTGTTTCCGGCTGAAGCCATCACCACGGCTATCTTGTGTTCCTGGGCATATTTCTCGATACTGGTAAATCTCACCCAGTCCGCGTAATCCCCATAACCGCCATGCAGGAGATACAAGGTCTGATATTTTGCCCCCGCTTTAAAGTAGGATACTTTTTTGTTGTTTAAAAGCTCATCCGAGTCGGGAGTCGGAATAATTACATACAGGTTCTCTCCCTTTAATAAAGTTTCTGAAAAAAAGTTACAGTGTAATAATGCCATGCCACATTCCCCTTTCTATTCCTTATAATTTTGTGCATTTGTATTGATATACAGTTCCACATCTTTCTCACGTACTTTATAGAACAGTCCGAAGATAACCATCATGCCAAGCATCCCAAGCGCCGGCAGTAACGTTATCATTGAAAAAATCCCCTTCAGCGTATGCGCCTCCTGGGCCACATTGGGGACATAGCCGCTGGCTGTCAGCAGGAACGCCCCGAGGCTTGCGGCCACGGCCTGGCCTAGCTTTGTAGTAAATGTCTGGATGGAAAAGGAAATCCCGGTCGCCCTCTCCCCTGTCACATAGGTCCCATATTCGATACAGTCCGCTGTAATCATCGGATACATCACATTGGTCATTCCGATGGCCAGTCCTCCGATTCCCATACAGATGACCACCATGACAATACTTCCATAGCCAATCATGTAAAATCCGCCATATATGATGACACCCACCGCACAACTTGCCATTGTCACGGCATATTTTCCGAATCTCCGGATCAGCGGAGGGGCAATCACAGCCGCCGCAAGCATAGGTACAATGGATATTATCATCATCAATGCAATATAGTCTTCGCTTCCAAGATTATAAATTGCAAAATAATTGCTTACCACTGTAATTGTATTACATGAAAACATAAGGGTAATCCCCAGATAATAAATCAGGAGATATTTGTTATGCAGGACATAATCGACAATACGTCTGATTGTGACCCCGGTGTCCGCCACCTGGTATTTCTCATGGACGACCGGACGCATAAGGTTCATCAGAATACCACCCGCCACTGCAATTACAGCCGCCGCACCAATCCAGCCAATGCCGGAAACCAGCTTCATGATTACAGCGGAAATGACCAGCAAACCTCCCACGGCAAAGAGCCTGCTGTTGGCCAGCATGGAATTCCGTTCATCCACATTATTGGAAATAGCCGTGGATATCCCAAACCCCGGGACATCGCTGACCGTATAGGTCATGCCCCACAGAACATAGGTTATGGTAATGTAGACAAGTTTTCCTGTGGCGGATATATCCGGCACGCAGAATACCAGCAGTGTTATCACAGGCAGTACCAGCGATGCAATATTAATCCAGAACTTATACTTTCCCGGTTTCCGGTTCACCTTGTCAACAACAATACCAAACATGGGATCGTTAACCGCATCCCAGATCCGCGCTGCCAGGAAAATCGTACCGATTGCCGCTGCGGACACCCCCATGTAGTCTGTAAAATACAGCATCGCAAAAGAGCTTACGATAAAATACAGCATGTTCTGCCCCAGGAAATAGCAATAATAGGTTCCTCTTTGGACAGTTGTCGTTTCACGATTTTGAATCATACCATTCTCTCCTTTTCCGTTTTAAGTAATTACTTTTGTGTCTGTAATTTTATCTCATATCCGAAAATGGCACATTTCCATTTTTGACTTGGTTTTTCAATAAACACCCTGTCTTTTTGACGAAAAATCCTAAAAAAATACCCTATTTTTCTTTTCCTTAAAGAAAAGTCAAAATAGGGTATAAAAATAGTAATTATAAACAATTTCCGCAGCTATCCGGTCAACGTACCGGCAGCCATTCCATCAGCATCACTTCGTGGGATTCCAGATGCACAGGAACCACAGCCAGATCCGTCAGATAAACTTCCCGGGTATCAAAGTGGTACAGGGACTTATTTTTCAAGAACCGAAGTCCGTCCGGTTTCAGGGACCGGGGCGCCCCCATCCGGATCCATGCGTCATAGACAGAGCCTTCTTCCCGGTTCACCCGGTAAGTATTACGGATGTAATATCCATTCATCCCTTTAAGTTTCAGCAGGACTTCTTTGTCTGCCTCCTCAAAATAATGGTACCTGTCTTCCTTTTCAATCTGTCTGAACTGATAATTTTTCAGCCTGCAATAGTTAAATAACAGGACGGTCACGCTCCCATCCTCTGATTTTGTGGCAACAAAGCAGTCTCCCCACGCAGCCACGGTGTCCCGCAGCATATTCATCAGTTCATAGACATAGTATACCGGCTTCTTCAGGCCGTTTCTGGTGATAAAGCCGATACCCCCATGAAAAAGTTCTTCCTTAAAGGCGACCTCCTCAAAGATATCACTGAATGTCCAGTATGCCGCCGCATCAGCCTGTCTGCTGATCTGCAGCATACCTGCCGCAAAATAGGCTCCCTTGAAACACGTATCGTTAATGACCTCCCTGGGATCCGGAACCAGATTCCATTCATTAATAATCAGTTCACCCTGAAAACCATACTGCCGTATCTGTTGTCCCAGCCGTTCAAATATCTGTCCGCTTTCCTCAATATCCGCAAAGTACAGATCCCCAATCATCCTTTGGGGAAGCAGGAAATCTGTGGTATGGTTCGTAAGCGCATCGTCTTCCCATGCTTTCCAGACCGCATCCTCATTCCGGACACCGTAAAGGCTGAAGGAAAGGAAGTCCAGTTTTATCGTTTCCCTCTTGATGTATTGCATATATGCCCTGACAATCTCAGGAGTCATAAGCACCGCAAAGGTATTCATTCCACCCACGGTAAGTTCCCTGTCTACCTTCTTGATGCTTTCATAGGTGGATTTCAAAAATGGATATCCTGATTTTTCAGGGGATGGATCCAGCTTGGAAATCAGGTCCGGATCATTCCAGATTTCAAAATACCAGGTCCGCACCTCATCCCTTCCATACCGTGTAATCAAGTGCAGCAAAAAGGCCTGTATGAGATTCTCCCACTTGATGATATCCTTAGGTTTACCGATATTGGCGCGCCAGGCAAACATATACTTGCGTTCAGCTGACAGCTTATCCGGCATGAATCCCAGTTCCATGAACGGCTTCAGGCCGATTTCCTGTAAAAAATCCAATAGTTCATCGGCATAGTTAAAATTGTAATAAGGGATTCCATCCTCATCTTCATGGTAAATCCGCATCTCATCAGAAAGAATGCCATGGAATCTTACATATTGAAAGGGTATTTCCTGCTGCACCATGCGCAGCTGGTTCCGGGTCTCCTCATTTAAGCCGTCCGCCGCCTTCCCAAATGCCAGGATCCGGTTCCACACCTTATTCAAGCATCCATTATCCTGTGCGGTATCAATGTGTATGGTTTCTGAAGGCGTACGTGCCGTCACCTGTCCCCTGTACCCATACAGTGTTTCCAATGCCTGTCTGCGCAGCGCTTTCTGCGGCTTCCCGCTTAGCTGCTGCGGCCCCCGTCCAAATCCCCGGTCCCCCTTTGCTGCTCCTGCCGGTACTCCGCAGGCGTCCTGTTAAAATGTTTCCTGAATGCCTTATAATAAGATTTCGCATTTGCAAAGCCGCACTGCAGCGCCACTTCCAAAATCGTTTCCTGTGTATACTTCAGAAGTTCCAGCGAGTGATACAGCCGCTGGGACGTAATATATTCTGAAATGGTAATCCCCATCAGGTTTGAAAAATGTCTGGACAGATACTGTTCATTCAGGTGTACATGACCGGCTAACTCGCCCAAAAGGATGGGCTCCCGGTAATGCTCCCCGATGTAGGCCGCAATGCGTTTAATGTGGTTCCTGTTTTCTTTTCCATTCTTCCACTTTTCATCTGAATAATACTTCACCAGTTCCAGGCCAATCTGAAAGATTCCTGCCTCCAGGAGCATCCGGTACTCCGTTCCTCCTGTCTGCAGATTCCAAACCACCTCCGCAAGCATTCCCCGCAGCCTGATATCTCCCAGCAGCCCGTGTCTTTTGTAAATATTATCGGAAAAGTCCGTATAAAAACGGTTGAAATAAGCCGTATCCAGCTTGAACACAAGGAATACTCCCCCTCTGTCCTTCCTGACCGCAAATGGGGTATACCGGTTAAGCACCACCAGCTCCCCTTCCGAAAGCCTTTCTTCCATATCCCCGTTGGTGATAAAAACAGTCCCCTGAAGCGCCAGCACCATATGAAGCATTTCGTCACAGCAGTGCCAGAAGCTTCCATCCTCCATCCCCTCATCCATATACAGTGAAACAGGGATTGGAACCCCCGTTTGCTTATCTCTGTTTTTCTTCTGTTTCACCCCGATTCACCCCGTTCTTCTTTGTATTGTTACCGGACATGCCCCCAAACAGCTGCACCATACCAACCCGTCCATGGTATTGCCGGGCCATGGCCAGAAGTTAAAACAAATAGGAAAATAACACATTTTCAAAAACAGTATATCATATTATGTTCCAATATTAACAGGATTTTACTCCAATTAAAGCAAAACAGCATAGTCATAACGGCTATACTGTCTGCAGATAAACCATCTTCAATTTTAATTACATCCAAATATGATTAAAGTCTTCCAGCCCTTAAGCAAACGTAACCGTTGTGCCATCCATCCCTTCCAACGCCTCTATCGCCGTATCCAGGCTGGTGATGATTGCCTTCCTGTCCGGATACCTGCGGACAAATTTCATGGCGGCCTCCACCTTAGGAAGCATGCTTCCGGGAGCAAACTGGTTATCCCGGATGTATTCCATCCCATCCTTTAAGTTCAGATGGTCAAGGTTTTTCTGGTCCTGTTTTCCCCAGTTGACAGCTACCTTTTCCACTTCTGTCAATATCATCAGAATGTCGGCATCCACCCGTTCGGCCAGCAATTCGGCCGCATGGTCCTTATCAATGACAGCCGCCACCCCCTCCAGTGTCCCATCCATATTCTCAATCACCGGAATCCCTCCCCCGCCGCATGAAATCACGATGGAGGATTCCCATAAATCCTTAATTGCATCAATCTCCACAATCCTTCTGGGAATGGGTGAGGCAACCACCCTTCTGAATCCCCTCCCGGCGTCCTCTTTCATCCTGTATCCTTTTTCCGCCTCCAGTGCCTCTGCCTCTTCCTTTGTATAAAAAGGTCCGATGGGCTTCGTGGGATTTGAAAAAGCAGGGTCGTCCTTATCCACCACGATCTGTGTGGTCACGGATAGCACCGGGTAATTCATGTTCCTTTTATTTAATTCATATTTTAAGGACTGCTGGATATGGTAACCGATAAACCCCTGGGACATGGCGCCGCATACATCAAAGGGCATTGCAGGCGTCACATCCCTGGCTGCTTCGGATGCAAGCAATATCCTCCCCACCTGCGGGCCGTTTCCATGTACAATCGCAATCTCATATCCTTTACAGCAGATATCCGCAATATATCCGCATGTCTTCTTCACCACTTCCAGCTGGCCCTCTGCCGTGGGCTGGCTGTTTTTAGACTGAAGGGCATTGCCGCCCAGCGCTATGACGATTCTCGGCATATCTTCTCCTTATGCAATCAGCTGATTCCTCTTCCACCCATAAAGTTTTCCAATGACTCCTTTGCAGCCATCCGTTTAAGCTCTCCAGCTACATTTTCCCTCTGGTACTGGGTAAAATATACCAGCAGTCCCCGCATGGCGGTCAGACGGTTCCCCGCCTCCTCCCAGCACAGGGAGGAATCCGAATCAGCTACCTCGTCCGTTACATCCTCACCCCTGGTCGCAGGCAGGCAGTGCATGAATTTACATCCGATGTTCCCCAGTGACATCAATTCCCGGTTGACCTGATAATCATGGAATACGCGGACCCGTTCTTCCCTCGGCATCTCATTCTCATACAGTCCATACCATACGTCCGTATAGATAAAATCCGCTCCCCGCACCGAATCCCTGTTGTCGGTAACTTCCCAGGTCCCGCCTGAAACCCTGCAGTTTCCTTCCAGGATATCCTTATACTGCTCATTTAACTGATGTGCCTTTGGTCCATAGTGGACAAAATGCATTCCAAGCTTGGTGGTAATGAAGCCAAGGGAGGCGCATACCTGTGTCCCGTCACCCACGAACACAACCTTGCATTCCTCTAATTTCTTACCTCTTGGCAGGTTCTCCATGATTGTACACATGTCGCCGATTTCCTGGGTGGGATGGTTATAATCAGACATGCCGTTTAAGACCGGTATGGAACAGGATTGGGCCAGTTCCACAACCGTCTTATGTTCAATGACGCGGGCCATGACCACATCAATCAGCTGGGACAGCACCTTGCCCGTATCCCCTATGGTCTCATGGCCGCCCAGCTGTATCATGCCAGGCCCCAGGTACTGGGCATGTCCGCCCATCTGTTCCATGGCGGTTTCAAACGAAACCCGCGTCCTGGTGGAGGATTGCTGGAAAATCATTCCCAGCGTCCTGTTTTTCATCAGCGGCGGATAATAACCGTCCCTGATGCTTCTTTTTATCTCCAGGGAAAGATTTACAATGTCCAGGATTTCCTCTTTCGTCAAATCCTGCGTGTCAATAAAATGTCTCACCCCATTTGCATACATATCGCCATTTCCTCCTGATTCATCATTCATTTATTCCTCTATCGGTTTAACCACTGCATTAAGCCTCATAGACAACCTTGCCATCCACAATGGTCATCTGTACCTTAAAGTTGACAATATCATCCGGCTCCTCGTATGGATCCCGGTCAAGGACCGTAAAATCTGCATATTTGCCAACCTCCGTACTTCCCCGTTCCTTCTCCTCAAACGCCGCATACGCACAGTTCCAGGTATAGCACCTGATTGCCTCCGTCACGCTCATCCTTCTCCCCGGATGGGAGCTGTTCACAAGGGAGTGGATTCCCGACAACGGATTCAAACCGTTGATTGGCGAGTCGGAACCTCCGGCAAATACCAGGCCGGAATCAATCCAGGTCTTATAACATTCCATGCGGGCGGTCCGCTCCTTGCCAAAATACTGTTCCAGGTGTCCGCCGGGAAAATCATAAAGGTAGAGGTATTCCGGCTGTGCGGAAATGACCAGCCCTAAATCAACAGCCATCTGGATCTGTTCGTCCGTTGGCAGGGTAAAATGTTCTATGCGGTGACGCAGGCCCTTGTCCCCCTGTTCCTTGATTACCCTCTGGTAGATATAGAGGATCTGGTCAATGGCCCGGTCCCCCATGGCATGGAAACTGCATTGCCTGCCATCCGCATGGGCTTTGGACACAATATGGTACAGCTCCTCATCCGTGTGATAAAGGAATCCCCGTGTTTCCGGCCGGTTGTCATATGGCCGGCTAAGGGCCATTGTCCACTGTACATCGGCCCCGTCCAGGGTAAGGCATCCGCCATGGCGCGGGAGATGGAACTCCTCTGCATCTTCATAGCGCCATATCTGTGGATAGATAACCATATGTATGGGCATGGAATCCTGTTTTTTCTGCCAGATACGGATATCCTTATTATTGCGGACAAACTGCCCTTCCAGCCCATGGAAACCCGTAATCCCCAGGCTTAATGCACTGGCGATGAAATCATCCATCATCCCTTCCAGATGTTCCTCGTCAATGGTGTCCATGATATCCATCAGCGCGATGAACTGGGCCGTATCGGAATTAATGATGCCCGTGTCATAATGCACCCCGTCCAGGTCCTCAGGGAATACCAGCTGGCTCAGTGCCCTTGTGTTCAGGGTGCTTCCATGTCCGTCCAGATTCAGGATCATGACTTTCTTTCCATGGGAAATCCGGTCGATGTCCGTGCGTGTGGGAACATTACCGCCCTCCATCATCACAGGCAGGTAACCGGATGCCAGGACTAAATCATCCTCAGAGGAAGCACAGCGTTCCTCCACCAGTTCCAGGACCTCAGCCGCACTCTTTGCATTGACAAGATTAACGGCGCTGGCCGTGACAGCGGAAAGCGAAGCGTGGATATGGGAATCAATGAGACCGGTAACGATTGTGCTGTCCGGCAGATTCAGGACAGAGACACCCTCCGGAACCGGACAGCCGGAGCCGATGGCTGCAATTTTCCCCTGATTAACGGCCACCCAGGTTGCTGTTGGATTCGATTCATCCATGGTAATGATTTTCTTTGCGTTGATTACCAGATCATATTTCATTGTTCATAACTCCTTTCAGAAACTATAGCCCGGACTGCTGCGCTTTTAAATTCCCGGCCTCCTTCACTATGAAACCAATTGCCAGGCAAAATGCCAGTAAATCCGACAGGAACTGGCTGTACCAGACCCCCATGACCCCAAACACGGATGAGAGCAGGAACATCAGTGGAATCACCACCACATACCGGCTTATGCCGATAATGATGGAAATCCTGACTTTTTCCACCGACTGGTAATAACAGGAAATAAAATATGCAGTCATACCAAGACTGGTCAGACATGTAAACAGGCGTATGGCGCGGGCGCCTGTCACAATCAGCTCTGCGTCGCCTCCTGCAAACAGCCGTATGATGGCCGGCGCAAAAATCACCACCGGGAGACTCACCACAATCAGCACCAGAAGATGGATCCGGATTCCCGACCGGAGCAGTTCCAAAAGACGTCCGGGTTTTCCTGCCCCATAGTTGAAGCTGGCAATGGGCTGAAGGCCATTTGCCATGGTCTGGGAGAAAATCATGACCGTATAGGCAATATAGGAATTGATGATGCCAAAGGCAGCCAGTTCAAGGTCTGAACCATATCTTCCCAGCAGATGGTTGATGACCAGGGTGGAGATGAAGATGGCTGCCTGAAACCCCAGATACGGAAGTGCGATCTTAAAGGATGCCGCCACCAGTGAAAAGTCAATCTTCAAATCGGAAAGACGTATTTTAAATATTGTATCTCTATTAAACAAAAAGTAAAGTATTGCCATGAAACTAAGCCCCAGGGTACAGCCATAATAGATACCTGCCCCAAGGATGCCGATTTTCAGCACCATGACCCCATAGTACAGGATTGCCAGGGCAGTCATGGACGCTGCGCCCATGGCAAAGGAGGCGATACCCGGTTTTTCGTCCACCCGGAGTACAGAACCGAGAATCTGTCCCAGCACACAGAACGGAAGGCCGAACATGAATGCCCTGATGAAAATCACACATTCATTAACCAGCTCCGCAGGCGCTCCCAAAAAAGCAGCCACGGTCCTGGCATTAAAAAATACCAGGGCTGAAAAGACGGTCATCATGACAGCCATGAACCAAAAGACCGTGGAGAAGGTTTTCCTGGCGCCTTCCTCATCCCCGTCCCCCAGTTTAATCGCCGCAAGGCTGCTGATGCCAATGCCAAGCCCTGTTCCCAAGGCAAGGTTTAAGGTCTCAATGGGCATGACAATGGAAATGGTGGCAAGGCCGCTGCGTCCTAAGGCGTTGCCGATGATGATTCCCTCCGCAATGACCATGACAGCCTGGGCCAGCATCCCCCAAAATGTGACTACGCTGTAATGAATGAATAAGGACTTAATGTCCTTCGTGCCCATTTCCCGTTCTTCCTCGGAATATTCAACGGCACCGGCCACGGTAACAGCTTCCTCTGCATATGACATGGATGGACCTCCTTTCTATTGTCTGGGGGCGGGATCCGGCTGCTGTAACGCCATGCAGTGGATATTGCCTCCGCAAAGGGACCATTCCCTGGTCCAGATTTTAATGATCTGCCTGTCAGGCATCAATTTGGCATACAGGTCGCATGCAACCTGGTCCATGGGATCCCCGTACTGTGGAACAAGCAACGCATGGTTCATGAAATAACAGTTAATATAAGTGACTGCCAGCGGAAGTCCTGCAACCCTGGACGCCGCGGCTTCACAGATATCGATTCCGGCATTTTCCTCCTCAGTAATATGTAATATATCCGGAAGGGGAATCTTATGGATCTCCAACCTGCGTCCCCTGGCATCCGTTTCACTGCTCAGGATATCATAAGCCTCCTTTAACGGTTTATAATGGGGGTTATTAACATCATCGGTCCATGAGAGGGCCACCACCCCCGGCCTGACAAAGAAACACACATCGTCCACATGTCCGTCTGTCTCGTCAAATGCCATGCCGTCCTTTAACCAGATGACTTTTTCAAGATTCATATATTCCTTCAGGTATTCCTCCACCTGTTCCTTAGCCATATGAGGATTCCTGTTCCTGTTTAAGACACTGTTTTCCGTGATGATCAGGGTTCCCTGGCCATCGACCTGGGTGGCGCCCCCCTCCAGCACCATTTTCCTGGCATCATACCGGTCATAGTCTTCCAGGTCCAGAAGCTTGGCTGCAAATTCCGAATCATACTTCCATGGGAAATAAAGTCCGCCCTCCAGTCCGCCGTAGGCATTCCATCCCCATGTGACGCCGCGCATATCCCCTTTATCATTGATGACATAGAAAGGCCCTTTGTCCTGGGCCCAGGCGTCGTCCGTAGACATCTCCACCACCCGCACCGCTTCCGGGAGACGCGCCCTGGCATTCTCATACTGACCGGATGAACAGAATACGGTCAGCTTATCGTATTTTATGATTTCCTTTGCCACATCCACCAATACCTGCTGGGCCGGTTTGCCCCCGTTCCTCCATGTATCCGTTCTCTCAGGCCAGATTAAAAAGTCCTGTCTACGTGGTTCAAACTCTCCCGGCATACGGAACCCGTCCTTCTTTGGCGTACTATGAATTATTTTCATGATAAATCCCCTCCTGTCTAATTTAAATCACTTCCAAATATATTCGGTAATCCCATCATACGGGATTTATATGAAAGGTACAATTACCCGGAGGCAGTACCACGAAAATTACTACCTGCCATAACACTTTCGTTCTATAAACCTTACGTCCGTCTACTCCCCCCTTGATTGTATTTCCCGTTTCTATATGCTAAAATAGGCATATCAGAATGGGAGAGGGGAATTATGGTGACTTTGACAGAGGAAGACTGGAGAAAGTTAGATGACTGTATCCTGAAAATCCATACCACTGAGGCACTGGATGCGATGCAAAGACAGTTTATGGAAGATTTGGACGGACTGATCCCAAACCAGAAGTCCTTTTTTGATCTGTGCAGCTGTAAAGACAGACAGTTCTATTTCTTCCACCCGGTATCCGTAAATATGACGGTGGAGCAGATTACTTCATATTATAAACAGTATCAGTTCTCGGATTATGTGGCATGGATTTTCAATACCGACCAGCCCATCATCTACAGCGACTCAGATATCGTCAGCAATCCTGTCCGGGAAAATTCCCTGATTTACAAGCGGTGGATGGAACCCATGGGTGTCTACTACAGCATGGGGAGCACAATTGTTGAACACCAGATCATGTTCGGTTCAATCACGCTGTTCAGAAGCCGTGATACCAGCGACTTCGGCGAACGGGAAATAGAAATCCTGAAAATCCTGAACCGCCACCTGTCCGCCAGCTTTTCCATGCGTTTTCCAAATGGATTAAAAAAGAATGATAAAGAAACCGACAAAAGCCGGATGAAGCGGTACGGCCTGACGGAGAGGGAGGAGGAAATCATGGAGCTGATCATTTCCGGCATCAGCAATCAGCAGATTGGTGAAAAACTCTTCATCTCGGAAAATACCGTTAAGAAACATATTAATAATCTGTACCGGAAGCTTGACGTGGTCAACCGCTCCCAGCTTATGACAAATTATTATAATCAGGCATCCATGCTGGTGGATATTAATGAGAGGATGGATTGGGGAGGTTAAATCAAAAACCCCGGAAGGAATCTCCTCCGGGGACTTTAATGTCTAATTATTCCCAATTTTTTCCAGCAGTTCCTCTATCTCCTCCCTATCCGGCATTACCTTTAACGCCCCGCGCTTCGTCGTAACCAGGGAAGCTCCCGCATTGGCAAATAAGAGCATCCGGCGGATATCCCTCTCCGTAAGACAATCCAGCCCCTTCTCCAGAACCATGTCCAGCATACATCCGGTAAATGTATCGCCGGCACCGGTTGTCTCAATCGTATTTTCCTGGACAAAGGGCTTCCCTATAATCTTCATGCCTTTATAGTACGCCCTGCTTCCCTCTTTTCCGAGGGTCACACATACAAGCGGTATCTTGTATTTCTCCTGAAGGATGAAAGCGCCCTTATCATAATCTGTCTCACCTGTCATGAATATCAGTTCGTTATCAGATATCTTCAGGATATCACAGCAAGCCATGCCATACCCAATGGCTTCTTTAGCATCCTTTAAATCATTCCACAAAGGTTCCCGGAGATTGGGGTCAAATGAAACCAGGGCGCCCGCTTCTTTTGCACATTGAATGGCATACATGGAAGCTTCCCTGACTCCCGCATGGGTAAAGGACAGGGAGCCAAAATGGAATATCCTGGAATTCATGATTATGTCGCAGGGAACTTCTTCCCTTTTAAGCATCATATCGGCTCCTGGATTACGGTAAAAAGAAAAGTCCCTGTCACCATCCGGATATGTATGTACAAATGCCAGTGTGGTATGCACTTCTTTGTCCATTATCAATCCCTCTGCATGAATCCCCACGGACTCAATGGCTTCCTTCAGAAGACTGCCAAACCGGTCCTGCCCTACCTTTCCGATAAATGCTGATTTTTTACCAAGCTTTGCCAGCATCGCCAGCACATTGCAGGGTGCGCCGCCCGGATTCGCTTCCAACAGCACGTTGCCCTGTTGGCTGATTCCATTTTCAGTGAAATCAATCAGCAGTTCCCCCAACGCCGTTATGTCATATTTTCTTTCTGTCATATATATGCCTCCTGTGGAAAATATCATTTATTTACCTGAAGCGTGTTTAACCATTCCTTCCTGGCGTCGGAGTAGCCCTGAATGCATTTACCGTCCTATCCATAATGACCTGTGCGTCACTTCCTGAATCAAGAACCGTATTTTGAAACGCCGCGCTTTCCACCAGCACGGTTATCACCTCAAGTTCCCGCAATTCACCGGCCGTCAGCAGCGCCCCCACCTGTGCGGAGAAACAGGAGCCGGCTTCCGGGGCCTGCGTCCCCGGTATCTGCGTGTCCTGGCCCTCCTGTGTTTCTGCAGTCTGTACCTCTGGCCCTTCTGCGGCCTGTACCTCCGGCCCTTCTGCGGCCTGTACCTCCGGCCCTTCTGCGTCCTGGCCCTCCGGCCCTTCTGCGGCCTGGCCCTCTGGCCCTTCTGCGGCCTGTATCTCCGGCCCTTCAGTGGTGGCAACAATATGATTATCTGAAATATAATTCCCCTTGCCCGAAACAACGCGTATGATTACAGGTGCTGCACCGGACGGTTTAATATACCGGGTATCTATGGTTTCTGAAATATGATTGGCAATGATGGAATTATGGTTACCGCTGATATACAGGAGACCGTACAGGTCATCCAAACCATTATCATATCCCTGCATCGGGGCCCATGGTTCATGGTCCCGTAAAAAATGATTGGCAGAAACCAGGTTTTCCGAACATCCATCCTTAAATACCAGCATTCCCGGATAAAATGAATGGAAGCGGTTACCTGTAACACTGGAACGCATCACGCCTGCAAAGTGGACACTGCTTGTGCCACGGGGAAAAATATTGTTGGCCGTGACCAGAAGTCCTCCAAAATTCTGGGCATAGATTGAATACCCTTTATACCCGGCCCCTATGAGGTTATCGGTTATTTTTGATGCCTGCCCCGAACCGCGCAGTTCGATACAGTTGCCGCATTCAGCTATGAAATTATCATGTATTGTCAGTGCATCCGCGTGGTAACTGGTGATTCCGTGCTCTAAATACACAATCCCCATGCCCGTAATACGGAAGGAGTCCTGAGCGCTTGCGATATAGATACCTGTTTTTCCATTTGTATATGTATTTTCCGGGTCTGCTTTTCCTGAACCATCATCCACAAAATGAAGGCCGTCAATGCAGAAATCAGCAAACTCCACGGAACTGATTCTGGGATTCCCGCTGCGCTCCACATAAAATGCGGCTCCCGTCCATTCCCTGTCATCCTCCGTTGGGGAAATATCCACAAGTATGCGGCTTCCGCCCGGCCACAGCTCATGCCAATCTGCCCATTCAGCCTCCGGCGTGTTGAAACGTATGCTTGAAGATGTAAAACCATGTCCAGACCCCATGATTTTCAGATAGCTGATGTCGATGACCACCTGGGTGGCAAGATGATAATCACCCGGCGGGATATAAATCACTGCCCCCGGCTTTCCGCCTCCGTCATTATCAGAATCCCGTTGCCTTCTTTTGATATCTGCAATGATGCTGTTGATTACTTCCCCAATATCCTTATATGGATTGCCAACCGTCCATTCTGTTACGTCATAATAATTTATGCCAGCCATATCATTCCCTCCGTATCATCCATACTCAATCTAATCCGCTTCTAATCATTTCCCCTAAAACAATCCTTCATTCCATAGGACTCATACTCCCGTATTACTGCCCTGCCGCCATATGTACGGATTAAAATCCGGTTCTGTGCGTTTCCGGCAAAAATATTATTGGCATGATTGTCCTGATACTCATTGGCAAAAATTTCAAGGGAACTCTGGTCTGATAGGATATGGATATCCAATTCCTTTTTTCCTTTCAGGAACATTGTGCTTCTGGAAACGCCCCTGCTCCACCCATCGGATGCATTCCTGTCCACAGACATCTGCGCATTTTTAAAATCAAACAGGCAGACTGTCTTTTTTCCCTCACCGCTGCGCAGGATTAATTCCAGCATATCTGCATCTGTTTCCTCAAGGTCAATCTTCATCTTCAGTTCAAATGCCACGCCGTCCCCGGCTTTCAGTTCGGCCTCTGTCTCTGTTACCACAAACATATCCTGGTATATCGGATCCTGCCTTAAGATTTCTGTCTCGGCAACCGGAAGGAACTGCAATGTTCCATTCTCCATCATCCTGACTTCCCTTGGAATATTGAAAAAACCGCACCAGCCTTCCTTGTACGTCGGTCCCCAGTCCTTCCATAACGGCATCCACTCCCATTCATTGGCCCATCCTATGATGATCCGCCTTCCATCCGGCGCCAGGAAGGACTGGGGCGCATAATAGTCAAATCCCCAATCAACCTCACCGCTTATATAATGACTGAACCTGCCTGTCTGATAATCAAAATCCCCCACCAGATACACAGAGGTATGTTCACCCACACCCATGGGCGAAAACATCAGGACATATTTATCACCCATGGGATAAAAGTCCGGGCATTCCCACATATGCCCCCATTCCCCGCGGCTCTCGGCCAGTACGTTGAAAAAGGTCCAGTGGAACATGTCATCCGACCGGTAAAGCAGCGCCTGCGCCTTATGGTCCCGGCTTGCGCCGCATACCATATAATAAGTATCCCCATGCTTCCATACCTTTGAGTCCCTGAACTGATTCACCGGAACACCCTTTGGGGCTGTCAGGACCGGGTTTCCCTCATATTTTTCAAAATGAATCCCGTCCTCGCTGTATGCAATGCACTGTGTCTGCCCAACCCCATCGCCTTCATTGGCAGCCCCCGTATACATCAGGAACAGCTTGCCATCATGCTGGGCCGCACTGCCGGAAAAGCATCCGCCCCGGGGATGGTCATCATATGTCTCACTGGGCGCCAATGCCAATGGCAGATACTCCCAGTGCATCATATCGTCACTGATTGCATGTCCCCAGTGGATACTGCCCCAGAATCCCTCATATGGATTATACTGATAAAAGATGTGATATTTCCCACGGAAATAAATCAATCCATTGGGGTCGTTCAGCCATCCGGTCTGCGCCATGAAATGATAGCGCTGGCGCATTTTTCCATTTTTCACAATATTCTTTTTACTGTCTATCTCATGCTGGGCCTTTTCAATATTCTGCAGCATTAATTCTTTCGACATAAGACTCCTCCGCTTAACCTTTTACTGCCCCGGCCGTCATTCCCTGCACAATATACTTCTGGGCTGCAAGGGAGATGATCATCACCGGGAAACTGAACAAAAATGCTCCTGCACACATGGGTCCCAAATCCAAATTGTATGCCGACAGGAATCCTGCCAATCCAACCGTGAATGTCTTTGCATCCGTGCTGGTCAGCAGTAACGCAATGAGGAAATCATTCCATGCAAGGAACAAGGTAAATATGAATGCCGTGGCCAATCCCGGCTTACAGATTGGCAGGATGACCTTGCTAAATGTCTGTAAACTGCTTGCGCCGTCCACAAATGCAGCCTCATCCAGCGTTGTGGGGATCCCCTCATAAAAGCTTAACATGGTCCACATGACAAAGGGCATGTTAATGGCGGCATACACAATAACCAACGCAATCCTTGTATCATATAGGCCCAGATTACAAATCAGTTCATAAATCGGCACTACGATGCTTGAAGTAGGGATCATCTTTAAGCACAGGACCAGAACCACCAATACAATGGATAGCTTCGCACCCGAACGCTGGATTGCATATGCCGCAAGGGAGCCCAGGAACAATGCGATGATGGTGCTTGCCAGCGAAACACTCAAACTGTTTAACAGATATTTCAGCGCATCCATCCTTTGGAGCAGATCCGAGAAGCTTTCAACGGAAAATACCTTTGGGAAAAAGCTTGGCGGAACTGCAATCACTTCTGTTCCGGGTTTAAATGAACAACAAATGACATATATGTATGGGAAAAGCCAGCACACAGTAAGGATTACGGACAAACTGATTCCCAGCATTTTCCCAATCTCACCTTTTTTTACCACTTTTTTACACCTCCTGCCAACCGTTAGCGGCCCTGCTTCTTCGGGTTCCACAAGCTCTGCATGAATACCAGTGTGAATATGACTAAGACTGCAATAAATACCACTGCCATCGCACTTGCATAACCGGTGTCATTATACCGGGTCAGGGTCTTGTAGATAATGATGCTGATTGTTTCTGAAGAGCGGTTGGGACCGCCTTCCGTCATTGCCCAGATAATGTCAAAGGTTCTGGCGGCGTCAATGATCCTCACTGACAGGGCAGTCAGTAAAACCGGTTTGATTACGGGAAGCTTAATCGTAAATACCTGCGCAAGCATACCTGCCCCGTCTATTCTGGCGGCTTCTAACATGCTGGTATCCAGCCCCTGCAATCCGGCCAGTATCATCAGCATCATAAACGGTGTCGTGAGCCAGATATCCGCAATGCAGCATGCAAGTAAGGACCATCTTTCGTCTGCCAGCCAGAGAATATCGCTGCTGCTTGATAAAATCCCAATCCTCGTCAAAAGCTCGTTGATGATGCCAAAGCTGGAGCTCATCATTAATTTCCAGGTAAGGCCGGCCACCAACGGCGCTATCATCAGAGGCGCCATCATGAATGAACGGATGATTTTACTTCCTTTATAATCCAATTCAAAAAATAGGGCAAACAGTAAACCAACCACTGTCTCAACACCAACGGCTACTACAATATAAATCAAGGTATTCCTTAACTGTTTTAAAAAACCTCCAGCGGTAAATGCGCGGATATAATTATCCAGGCCGACCAATGATTTACTGCCTGTAATCCCGATTTCATAGAAACTGTCAATTACCATTGTAATGATTGGATATATGAGAAATGCGCCCATAAAAAGTGCACCCGGCAGGAAGAATAATAATAAAGTTTTTCTTGAAATCAATCTCATTCCCATTTACCACCTTTTAAAAGACTATCTGCCAATTTATCTGCCAATTGATTCAATTTCAGTCTTTGCCGCCTCCAATGTGGCGTTTACATCTGCCCCGCCTAAACTGGACTCTACAACGCCAATGAGAACCTCTTCAATCTGTGACCACGTAGTCACCATGGGTCTTGCCTGTGACTGCGGCGCGCTTAATGTTTCAAGGACCGCTGCTGTATGCTCATTGCCAGCTTCCTTTCCGGCTTCTTCATATACGGAGGTCCTTCCGGCAATCTTTAAGGTGAGATTCATGTAGTCTGCATTGTGGCCATACATGAATTCAACGTATTTTTTAGCCATCTCCTTATTTTCGGAATTCTTCATGACACATTCATACCAGGGGCCTGTTGTTGCCCCAATGCCCGCGCTGCCGCCAATCATCGGCGCACAGCCTACCTTATCCGCCCCAAGGGCCTTTACTGCGGCCGGGTACTGATGGCTCCAGTTGAGCTGCATTGCGGTTTTTCCGTTGGTAAAAAGTTCCTGGGACTCCGTGGCAGCCGTTGCCAGTGAATCTGCCGGTGTATAATCTGCACCTGCATTCCCAACCATGAAATTCAGTGCGTCCACATATGCCTGGTCCGTAATGTTCACATTGCCGTCCTTATCAAACACCAGTCCTTCGGCGCCTGCCTGGCATGCGAAATCCAGGAATGAACATACGGCGTCGGAACCGCTGCCGAAAACAGTGGTGCCGCTCATGTCGTCTGTCTTCAGTTCCCTGGCAAGGGTCTGGTACTCCTCCCATGTGGTTGGGACCTTCTCCTCCGGAATAAGGTCTTTTCTGTAAATCAGTATCTTCGCATTCACCCACATGGGATATCCAAGGAGATTGCCGTCGATGGTCCCGCTCTCCTGTAAGGTGGGAAGAAAATCACTTGTATCCGCATCATTCACCGCTTCTATGGCGTCTGCAAAGGCTGCCAGCCAGACCACATCCATACAGGCCACGTCATGTGCCGCCTGCTTGGCTTTAATCTCCGTGGAAAGTTTGTCATACATTCCCGTGTAAGCCACCGCATCGATGATTACCTCGCACCCGGTTTCTTCCTTAAATGCCTCTGCTGTCTCTTTTGCAAGGGCTTCTGCGGGGGAACCGCTTTCCACCAGAATCGTGATGCTGTTCTTATCTGCTTTCCTGGACCCGCCTGCGCTGTTGTTTGAGCCGCATCCAACTACCATTGTCCCTGCCATTGCTGCTGCAAGCATGATACTGAGAATCTTCTTTTTCATTGTTCTCCTCCTCTGTTTTGATTTAATGATGAATGACTTTTTACCCAGGTGGAACCCGTTCCACATTTGTGAAAAATTATGTGCCTTATTTGTTTTCCGGAAATGGAACCCGTTCCATGTTTGTGAAAAAAAATAAGGCAACTGCTTTCTATAAACACATTATACGCCCTGTTTTGCATAAGTCAATACTATTTTTCACTTCAGGCTTCACTTTGTTTATAATACAAGAAAATATCCAGGCCGTTTTGTGCACTTTTAACATTCATACTATAGTTGACCCTCCTTTGCGCAACTCCACTTCGAGGCTTACCTGCTTATTTTTATAAACTTTTCCATTTACCAGGTTACAGACAAGCCGCACAGACTCTTTTGCAAGTTCTTCAATCGGCTGGACGATTGCCGTAAGGGACGGCTCCACCATCTCCGTGATGAAAGTGCCGTCATATGCCACGAACTTCACATCCTCCGGGACCCTGCGGTGTCTTCTTATGGTTTCATTCATGCATTCGATGACCGGTCTGTCCACGCCAAATACACCGTCAAATTCGATTCCCTTTGCGAATACGTCTTTCACGGCTTTCTTGTAATATTCTGAATCCAGACGGTTCCTGCCCAGTTCATAATCATACGTATATATCCCATTCTCCTTCATGATACGGGCAAATTCAAAATGCCTGTCATGATATGGTGATTCCACCGTTACCTTGCCGCGGAAATGAAGCACCTTCCTGCATCCGTTATCAATCAGTGTCTTCGCTGCAAGCCTTCCGCCCTCTTTGTGGTTCACTGCGATAACAGGGATATCCTCACCCAGATACCTGTCCAATGCAACAATCGGTTTATGGATTTTCCTGTACTCTTCCACTGCCAGTGAATGGGCTCCTGTAATGACACCATCCACGATATGCCGGTTCAGCATATCCAGATATTCCAACTCCGCATTAAATTCCTTTTCCGTGGTGCAGAGCATCATCTTAAAGCCGGCCTTATATAGTTCAGACTCCACATGGTCAACGAATTCCGCAAAGAACGGATTGGATGCATTTGGCACAAGGACCGCTATGATTCCCGTCCTCTTATGATACAGATTCCTTGCAAGCTCGTTCGGCGTATAATCCAATGTCTTCATGGCTGCTTCGATTCTGCTGCGTGTCTCATCCGAAACATATCCGCTGTCATTCAACATTCTGGATACCGTTCCAAGACCTACATTAGCCAGCTTGGCAACATCCCTCATACTTGCCATATATTCACCTCCTCTGTCTCTTACTTACATTTTAATTGCTTTTGATTAAAAGTCAATTAAATCTTCCAGGGCCTCAAAATATGATCCGTCTACAAATCCACGGCGGACCTGGCAAACCGCACGGTCCTGCCCTCGCCTGGTCAGGATCAGGCATGTGGCGGTTCCTAGGATTCTTTTATCTTTTCCTCCAAAATCCTAATTTCTTAACAGCCTTCAAATTTGACAAAAACCCCAGGAGGTTTCTCTCCCAGGGCCTTGAGTTTCAAATTTATAATATCCCAAAATGTGCAAATGCTTCCGTGGCCGACATTCCTTCCTCAATCGCCTTACGGACCCTCTTTTCACCAGCAGCTTTTTCCAGTGCTTTTTCAATCACTTCCTCATGTACCTGCCTGGGGATTACAAGAACGCCATCTATATCCCCAAATATAATATCCCCGTCCATAACCGTCACCTGTCCGATTTCAACCGGGCATCTGAACTCCAACACATATGTACGGATACTGGAGTCCTGCGCCCAGCATCCTTGACTAAAGACAGGAAAATCCTGCGCAAGGACCTGTGGTGTATCCCTATGGCAGCCATCGAGTACTGCCCCGGACGCTCCCCTCATTTTTGCTGCTGCTGTCAAAAGTTCTCCCCATAAAGCGCTGTTATGCGCGCCGGTGGCAATATATATCTCATTCTTTTCCAGCTGGTCCAGGGCTTCCGTCAGCAGGCCAAATGGTTTTTTCTGCGGGCTGAACACATCGCATTCCAAAACCGTACACGCCTTCCCCGCCAGTTTCATATGCTCCTTCAGCGGCCGTATATACTGCGGCAGGAACTGATGTGTATATCCCATCACGTCCAGGATGTCCCCCACTACCGGGGTATACAGTTTTTCCTTCATGAGGCTGAACATATCTTCCTCGTTATTCCAGCTTTTCATCTGATATCCTCCGTTTTAAACCATGTATTCATACATCAAAATATGCTTTCGCATTGTAAAAGCTGATATCTGAAATCATTTTTTTCAGTATGTCCTCATCCTCCGGAAATTCTCCCATTTCCACCCAATTTCCAACTAAATTGCACAAAATACGGCGGAAATATTCATGACGCGGATAGGACAGGAAGCTTCTGCTGTCTGTCAGCATTCCGATAAACCTGCCCAACAGCCCTTCGTTGGCAAGATTCTTCATCTGCTCTTCCATCCCGTCACGGTGATCCTGGAACCACCAGGCTGTTCCCATCTGAATCTTGGATGGAACACTGCTATCCTGGAAATTACCGGCCATGGTTGCCAGAACCATATTGTCCCGGTTATTGATGGAAAACAGGATGGTTTTCGGAAGCTGCCGTGTTTTTTCCAATTCATCCATATAGGCGGCCAGGGGAACCGCCAAGGGATGATCCCCGATTGAGTCAAATCCCGTGGCTTCCCCTACACAGGCTACCATCCTGGTATTGCGTGAACGGACCGGTCCCATATGAAGTTCCATTGCCCATTTCCTCCGGCTGTATTCCCGGCCCAGCCAGACCATCAGTGCTGACTTATAGGCATCCACTTCCTCCTGCCCCAAGTCTTCTCCTTCAATTGCCCTCCTAAAAATCTCCTCTGCCGCAGCTTCAGGAACCGGCGCCCACATAAACCGTTCAAACCCATGGTCTGCCGCCACACATCCACTTGCACCGAATGCATCCATCCTGATTTCTAACGCATTTTTCAAATCTTGAAAGCTGCGTATCTCCACACCGGACACGCTGCCAAGCTTTCTCATATAATCACGCCACGGTTTCTTTTCTATCTCCAGCGCACTGTCAGGCCTCATTGCAGGAAGTACTTTTACAGGAAAGCCCTCCTCTGCCAGCTTCCTATGATACTCCAGCGAATCGGCCGGGTCCTCTGTGGTACACATACCATAAACATTGGATGACATAATCAATCTTCTGGGTGTAAAACCGCCTGACTGTATGGCCGCATTGGCCTCCTCCCATATTTCCCGGCAGGTTGACGGTCCTAATACCTTATCAATATGAAAATACCGCTGCAATTCCAGATGGCTCCAATGATACAGGGGATTCCCCGCTGCATATGGCAGCGTTTCTGCATAGGCCTCAAACTTCTCATAATCACTGGCGCTTCCTGTAATCCGTTCTTCGCTGATTCCATTGGCCCTCATGGCCCTCCACTTATAATGGTCACCCCCCAGCCATAACTGGGCAATATTATCCGCTGGCCTGTTCTCATAGATTTCCCTTGCGCTCAGATGGCAGTGATAGTCGAATATGGGCAGGGTTTGCGCATATCGGTGATACAGTCTCTTAGCCGTATCATTATAAAGCATAAAATCTTCATCCATGAATCTCCTCATACCACTCCTCCTCATTCATCAGACGCCATATACAAGATTGGGCAGGAACAGCACAATCTGCGGGAAGAATACCAGGACAATCATCTCAAGCATGATTGCCAGAAAGAAGGGCAGGGCTTCTTTTGTATATTCCTCTATGGGACAGTCCAGTATCCCGCATACCGTATATAAGGCGGATCCCACGGGCGGAGTCATCACCCCCATGGTAACGATGGTGGCCATCAGTACTCCAAAGTGTACCGGATCAACTCCCAGTTTTGTTACCATTGGAAGGAAAATAGGCGTCAAAAGCAGGAAATTCACGTTACTGTCCAGGAACATCCCGGCAACAAACAGGAAAATCAGGATTACGATAACAAGAATCTGTGGATTCTCTGTAATTCCAAAAATAACTGACGCCAGCTTCTGCGGCAGGTTTACATACGTAACCGCATAGCTGAAAGGACCTGACAGTGTGATAATCAGCATTACCGCCGCAGTATCCATAAGGGAGGTCCTCAGCGCCCCTATAAATCCCTTAACCGTAAACTCGTGATATACAAATGCCCCAACCAGGATTGCATAGATAACAGCAAAGGCTCCTGCCTCAGAAGGCGTACAGACCCCGAAGCGGATTCCTACAATCAGGATGACAGGAAACATCAGCGCCCAGATGGATTCCCGCAGTCCATGCCATACCTCCCCCCATGTAATCCTCGGTATCTCTGGACCTGGCTTCTCAAATCCCTTTTTGGTGGATGTAATCTTCACTGTCAGCATTAATACAAACATCATGATGACGCCTGGTACTATTCCTGCACAAAACAGCCGTCCGATTGAAACCTCGCCGATAAAACCATATAGGATCAATCCAAGGCTGGGAGGTATGGTCGCTGTTATCAGGCCAGTCAGACAGTTAACTGCTGTAATATATCCTTTGCTATATCCGCGTTTCATCATTTCCGGGCCCAGAATCCTTGTCTCCATCGCGGCATCTGCCGTGGCGGACCCCGAGACCCCTCCCATCATTGTGCTCATGACAACCGACACCTGTGCCATACCGCCATACATGCGCCGTGTAAGAAGGGAAGCAAACTTAAGGATACGCTTGGTGATTCCTGACTCGTTCATCAAATTCCCGGCAAAAATAAAAAACGGGACTGCCAGGAAGGAATAGGACTGGGTCTGGGCTACAATTCTCTGAACCGTTATGGAAAATGGAATGTCCGGTGTCACGGCAAAAAATGCCAGGCCCGATATTCCTATTACAAAAGCAACGGGCATTCCTATTACAAGCAGAAACAAAAATGATACTAATAGCACTGACATTATGCATTTCCCCCTTCCATGCCTGCTGCTCCCCTGCCGGTCAGGCGCTTCACGGTTTCCCTGATTTTAAGGATGGCTGTCACTGTCATGAATACAGAAGAAACCGGAAGGCTCAGTGTAACATAGGAATAACTGATTGGAAGCGTCTGAAATGCGCGCTTCCAGCTATCTGCACTAAGTCTGAACCCAAAAATAATGAAAATGATAAATGCAATCAGGATAAGGACCTGAATCACAAGCGTCAGGCCATCCTGAACCCTATGGGGCATCTTTCTTGTGAGCAGGTCCAGGCCCACCAGTTTTCCCCGCCTGAACGCCACATCGGCTCCCAGGAATGCGGTCCAGGCCAAAAGCAGCTGCGACACATCAATGCTCCAGGCCAACGGATGCTGGATCAGCCTGGCAATGGCTGACAGAAATACCAGCAGCACCATGCTAAAGAAAAATACACAGCTTATGATTTCCTCCAGTTTACAAAAACCCCGGTATAATTTTTTCATCTGTATCCCTCCATAATTAAGCAGAAACAAAAGGCGGAGCCTGAAAAATCCATGCTTTCCACATTTTCCAGGGCTCCGCCCGCCGGTATGTTACCGGCCTTACCGGTTCCTACTTCATCTCAGCCATCAGCTGCTCCCTTACTTCCTTATATCCAAGCTTATCATATACAGGGGCGGTTGCCGCCTTAAATGCCTCGACATCCACATCATCATTAATGGTAACGCCATATTTTTCAACCATTTCCTTCTCATACTGCTCTGATAAGTCGGCGCATTTTGTCTGATATTCAGTGCCCACCTCCTTAAAGGTATCGGTAAACAGTTCCCTATATTCATCTGACAGGGAATCCCTGAACTTTGTCCCGGTGACAGCAGAACCAATGAGCTGGAAATGCTCTGTTTTATTAATATAGCTGCATACTTCCCACAGGCGTGTGGCATAGAAGGATGGGGTCTGAACCTCCGCACCATCCAATGCCTTCTGCTGAATGGAAGTGTACACTTCGCTCCAGCTCATAGGCGTTGCAACTGCTCCCATGGCATCCACGGAAGACGTACACAATTCATTTCCAATGGTCCGGATACGCTGCCCTGACAGATCCTCCGGTTTTTTCACTTCTTTGTTCAGGCAGAAGTTTCTGGTACCTGAAAACCAGTTGGATGTAACCAGCCAGATTCCCTGATCTGAGAATTCCTGTTCCCACTTAGCATATAAATCCGTTTCCATGATTTTATCCAGCTGGGTATAATCATCTAAAAGATACGGCATCTGAAGCATACCGTAATCTTTTACAAAGGATGCGAGACGGCTGGGATCGGATATGGTAAGGATAGCAGCTCCCTGCATCGCCTGTTCTGTTAAATCATCCGTATCCCCTAAGGCTGAACTTCCGTAGACTTCAGCCGTGAACCCACCTCCTGAAGCCTTTGACAACCGGTCTGCTACCTCATGAAGCGATTTGGTCTGGATATCCTCTTCCCCCTGGGTATTCCCAAACTTAATGGATACTTTTTCAACCGCTTCAGGCGCTTCTGTTTTTGTATCGTCTCCTTTTTTGTCACCTGCATCTGCCGCCTCTGTCCTGGCCTCCCCTGCTGCAGGCGCGCCTGTTCCCTTTGAACCGCATCCGGATAACATGGATACTGTCATTGCCGCCATAAGAACCATCACCATTCTCTTTTTCACTTTTTTTCCTCCTTGTTTGTTATGATAAATTTGCATCGTTTTCTAAATAAAATCAGAAACCGATTGAACATCCCCCGTCAACCATCAGCGCTGTTCCTGTCACAAATCTGGAAGCCGCTCCTGAAAGATATACTGCCGCCCATCCAACATCCTTTGGCAATCCATAGCATTCCATGGGCGTATGGCCCAGAATCTTTTTCTGGCGCTCCGGGTCTTTGTCTGTTGCCTGATGGAACATAGGCGTATCAATAAAGCCCGGTACAATTGCATTGACCCTTATGCCGTCTTTTGCAACTTCTCCTGATATGGTTTTTACCAGCCCCAGGACAGCTGCCTTTGCTGCGGAATAGGCAGTTACATTCGTCATTCCCATAACCGCGGACATGGACGAGATGAAAATGACACTCCCCTGCTTATTCGCCCTCATGTATGGAATCGCCGCCTGGGTAAGGGCGTAAGCGCCGAAGAGATGGACATCCAGTACGGACTGCAGATCCTCTCTTGTCACATCCTCCACAGCCTTTTTGCAATGTACCCCCGCATTGTTAATCAGGATATCCAGCCTTCCATAACGGTTTACGATTTCCTTTATGATTTCCCCTGCCCTGCCAGTATCCGTCACATCATATTCAATGCCGGCAGCGCTGTCACCCAGATGGGCACAGGCTTCATCCAATACCTGCCTGCGCCGTCCTGCTATCACCACCTGGGCGCCCGCTGCCGCAAGACACTCTGCCATGGCCAGTCCCAGACCGCTTCCCCCTCCCGTGATAAGTGCAACATGGCCTTTCAGTCCAAATGCTTCCATCATTCCGTCATTCATGTCTCCCCTCACCTTCTTCCAGTACATGCATCATCAGTCCCCGTTCCATCATCTGCATGGCAGACCTCATATATCCCAGTGCAAATGCCATTCCCGCATGCCATGGCGCACCGCATAATATTTCCGGCGTATGGTCCGGCACGATTACACCATCGAATCCGCACTGTTCCAACAGGGCCAGTGCTTTAAGCATATCAATGTCCCCGTCGTCGACAAATACTTCATTGTATTTAGGGACTTTCCCTTTTACATTCCTAAAATGTATATAGCTGATACGCTTTTGCCCGCCATATTGCCTTATGGCATCGTAGATATTTCCATGGGTCATCTCCTGGATACTGCCCATACAGAATTCCAATTTGTTGGATGGGCTGCTGCTGATATCAATTACCTTCTGATATAGCTCAGGCTGATATACCAGCCGGGGCGTCTGTCTCAACCCTTCAAATGGCGGATCATCCGGATGCAGGGCCATCTCCACCCCTGCCTCTTCAGCTACGGGAAGTATCTCCCTAAGGAAACGTTCCAGCCTGTCCCAAAGTTCTTCGGAAGAAACCGGAGCAATAGCGCTGCCGTCGGATTTGGCATAGGTCATATTCCAGATTTCTCCTTTTGGAATTGGTGAATCCACCTTAATCCTGGATGCGTCGAAACATGTCCCATACGCCCCGCCGCGGCATGAGCGTTCTTTCTGGTGCCCCCATACGCCTGCCAGACTGAAATTATATCCAAAGGAATGAATTCCTGCCTTCCCCGCATTGCATATGATTTCCTTAAGATGTTCCATCTGACGCGCCCTTTCCGGGCCATCCAGCAGGACATCATACCAGTCCGCCGGACTGAAATTCTCAATCCCATAAATAGTCAGGCCGTGCTGCCCCGCTTTTTCCTGAAGGGCAATCATCGAGTCTTCCTCCCAAATCCCTTCCAGGGCCTTTGCCTCCCCGTAATTCACTTTATCATTTGTTGCCGTGACAATCTGATTTGAATAGTAATCAGCCAGATGGACAATCAGATGGGTACAGCCACATTGCCTGGCAAAGGCAAAGTATTCATCTGTCAGCATATGGCGGTATAATCCCAATCCCAGTTTAATCTCAGCCATATATCCGTCCCCTTTCTCCGTTATGTCCCAAGTATACCGCAAAGCCTTTAAAAATACCTCTTGCATTTTATCAAATTTGTGCTATATATTGATATATAACAAAAAACAGGAGTATATTTTATGTTGAATATTATCAATGATATAAATCTCATAGACCCCCGCACCGAGTCACACTACCGCTTCCATACACAGCTTGACCCTTCCCAATATCCTCAGGTCCATGATTTCTATGAGATTGTCCTTGTAACTTACAGAAACCTGAACCTGCAGATATGCGGGAACCGTTTCACCCTGCAGCCCGGAGGGATGGCGTTAATCCGTCCCGGTGATATCCATTCCAAGTCAGGGAAGGACAATGCCCATATCAATCTGGCGTTTCCCTCCGCAACGATTGACGCACTGTTTGACTACCTATGCAATGAAAAAGAACGGGATGGTTTAAAACAGCTGCCCTACGTTCCTCCTGTCCAGCTAAGCCGACCGGAGCTTTTAAATATCCAGGAAAAGATGCAGCTGCTTAACACCATTCCCCCCAATGAATGTGAAAAAATCAGGACTACCCTGCGTAGCATACTCTTTGATGTGGTTACCCACTATTTCCTGCCCTCTTTACATTCCAATCATATCCACCAGTCCATTCCCCAATGGCTGGCTTCCGCCCTTACCCTGTGGCAGACTGGTGAACACCGCAGCGAGGGGCTGGATTTCTTCTGTGAACACACCGGATATAGTAAGGAACATATCTGCCGTACCTTTAAACGCTGTTTTGACATGGCGCCAACGTTTTACCTGAACAGGCAGAGGCTCAATTACGCCATCAACCTGCTTCTGCACTCAGACTATTCCGTGACAGATATTGCATACGAATCTGGTTTTTGCAGTCCCAGCCGTTTTTACCACACCTTCCGTAATACTTATGGAATCTCGCCAAAACAGTTTTGTTCACAGTATCATCCCTCCATATTACCTGAGCAGCCGTTAACACAATCTGATAATGAGCAAAGGAGTACTGCAGATAATGCTTGAAGTTCAATCCCTCACAAAATATTATGGGAAATCCATGGCAATTGAGGATATCAGCTTTTCCGTGGGCCGCGGAGAAATAGTAGGTCTCTTAGGCCATAACGGTTCCGGAAAATCCACAACCATGGGCATCATGACCGGATGCCTGGCCGCATCCTCGGGACAGGTCCTGATAGATGGGGCCGATATTGCAACAGATCCGGAACAAGCCAAAGGAAAGCTTGGATATCTTCCTGAGATTCCTCCTGTTTATCCTGACATGACGGTAGAAGAACAGTTGACATTCGCGTCACGGCTCCGGGCTATCCCCGCTGCTGACTGTCCTGATGCAGTGGATGATGCATGCAGGAAACTGAATATAACGGGTGTCAGACACCGTCTGATTGAAAACCTTTCAAAGGGCTATCGCCAGAGGGTGGGGTTTGCCCAGGCCATTCTCGGCAATCCTCCCCTCATCATTCTGGACGAGCCGACGGTCGGGATGGATCCCGGACAGATTATCGAGCTGCGCAATGTCATATCAGAACTGGGAAAAGAGCGTACCATCATACTCAGTTCCCATATCCTTTCCGAGATTACGGCTGTCTGCAGCCGTATCATCATACTAAGCAACGGCCATCTGGTTGCTGATGATACACCGGAAAGGCTGCTTCATACCGGAGATTCCGCCAGCCGTATTTACCTGTGTACTTCTGCGCTCCCGAAGATACTCCTTCCCCGTCTGGCCCATGAATGCGGCCTATGGAATGTGGAAAGCTGCGGGTCTGTCCTGGAAGGAAGATGGGATTATATCCTCTCCCCTGATGATGAAAGCCTTTTCTATCAGAAACTTCCTTTGCTGATCCAGGAAGCCGGGGCATCCATCTATGTACTGAAACCATTAGAGCAAGGGCTGGAACAGGTATTTCTGCAGCTTACCCAGGACAGACGTCATAAGGAGGCTTCCCATGAAAGCAATTTATCGTAAAGAGCTGGGCGGATATTTCCATACCATGTCCGGTTATGTTTATCTGTCCATATTCCTGATGATCAGCGGATATTACTTTGTGACTGGAAACCTGCTGTCAGGTAACGGGGATATGAAAAATTATTTTTCATCCATGGTCCAAGTGGGCATGTTCCTTCTTCCCATGCTGACCATGCGTTCTTTTGCAGAGGAACAGAAAACAGGAACCAACCAGCTTTTAATGTCCTCTCCCGTATCCGGCCCTGGAATTGTAACAGGGAAATTCCTGGCTGTCCTCACGGTCTTTGCCATCGGACAGTCTGTCAGCCTGATATATGGCGCAATTCTTGCCGCCTATGGACAATTTGACCCTTATCTCCTGTCAGGCAGCCTGGCCGGAACTATTTTGGCCGCATCGGCCTTCATATCCATTGGTCTGTTCATAAGTTCCGTCACTGACAGCCAGGTGGTGGCCGGGGTCATCAGCTACAGCATCCTTATGGGGTTATGGCTCATCGGATATATAGGAACCTTCCTGTCCTCATCCCCCCTCAAGGCGCTGGCTTCCTATCTGTCCTTATCATCGAAATTTGTGGAATTTTCCATGGGACTCCTGTCCTTGACCTCTGTCACCTATTACATCAGCATTGCTTTCCTGTTTCTCTTTTTTACCATATTGATGCAGGAACGGCGCCGCATCTGCTAGGAGGGGAATGAAATGAAACCATTCACATCGGCCTTTTATATCAAAAGTGCAGCATTACTGGCAGCCGCAGTTATGATACTGTCTAACATAGCCGCTGACCATGCTGAAAAACAATTCGGACTCAGGCTTGATATGACAGCCAGCCATTTCTACCATCTGACCGATACCACGAAGGACACAGTTTCATCCCTGACATCACCCGTTACCATAACCGTATTAAATTCCAGGGAAGCCTTTCTGCCAATTATGCGCGAAATCCTGGACCGGTATGATACCGCCGGTTCCAATCTGGAGGTAGGATATATAGACCCTTATATAAACCCTGCCATTGCAGAGGATTTAAAAAACAAAGGATATAGTGCCGCCATGGACAATATGGTTGTCTCCGGTCCCTCTGCAACAAAGGTCCTTGCGCTTGAGGATATGTTTACGACCGGCCCTTCCGGGACAGTTACCGGCATAGCCGCCGAACAGATGCTGACCAGTGCCATACTCTATGTTTCACGGGAGCAGGTTGGAATTGTCAGTTTTTCTGACGGACATGGCGAAAAGCCCTCCGATGCCCTCATCAACCTTTTTGAACAGAATAACTACTATATTGACCATACAGCGCTATCCCTTCAGGATATTCAGGAGGATACCTCCCTGTTTATTCTCGCCGCACCATCCAGGGACTTTTCCGATATGGAGATTGGGAAATTAGAGCAGTACCTTACATGCGGAGGCCGGATTCTGGCCTTCCTTCCACCAGATACCGCTGAACTTCTTCCCACACTCTCCGGTTATCTGGAAGAATGGGGGATTGGGACAACCAATGGGATAATAGAGGATTCCAGGCTTAATGCGGATGCAAATGCAACCCATATCGTACCTGTCTATGCTTCCCATCCCATAAACCAGACATTAGGGAACTCCCGTATCTACCCCATCCTCCCTGTCTGTACGCCATTAAACCAGCTTTTCATCCGGCAAGGTACTGTGACTACATCCAAAATACTTTATTCTTCACCCAATGCAACGGTTAAAAACACCCAAAAGAGCGGAGGAAATGGCCCTTTTACCCTCGCGCTCTCTGCTGAAAAGCAATTGTCAGCCGGTAATACCGCCCGGATGATAGTCATCGGCAGCAAAGGAATTTATAACGATTTCCAGATGGATTCACCCAGCACTGCTAACCGTGACTTTCTTTTACAGGCCGTAAACTGGTGTACTGAAACTGATTTTCAACTGAACATACCGGTAAAATCCCTGGACCAGAAGCCCATAACCGTATTATCCTATCAGGGGGCTGTTATGACTGCTGTATTCATCATGGTCCTTCCAGCCAGTGTTTTCATAACCGGTATATGCATCCGCAGGCGGAGGAAACATCTATGAGTACAATCAAAAAATGGAATCATGTATTGTCCGGCCTGTCCATAGGCCTTGTCTTCCTGCTGCTGTTTCTCTTGTTCCATTCCAGCCAGGGCCACCTGGACAGCCCTGAACTACCGCCTATAACAGATTTCCCTGTAAGCAGCATCAATGCCATTGCCATCAACCACTCCACTGATTCAATCGGATTGATTCTGCATCCGACCGGAATTGAACTCCTTAATCAGGCGTCAGATGGTTACTCCCAGCAAAAGCTTTCTGCCCTTGTATACAAAATATGCCATCTGTCCGCATTGCGGATCATTCACCCCTCACAGGATACAGATTACTCTTTATCCCAATATGGACTTGATACCCCCTCTTCATCCATCAGTCTGATTCCCGCCCAGGGGGAAACCATGCGGTTCTATCTTGGTAATAAGAATCCAATCGATGGCTCCTGTTATGCAAAGACGGAACATGATGACACCGTTTATCTTATCAGCCCGGATGATACCTCCATGTTAACCCAGTCCCTTTCCCAGCTCAGGATTTTAGATTTATATCCCCCGCTTGCAGCGGACCAGCTTGAAAAGCTTGAAAAGCTGCAGGTAACCTGTGACGGGCGCACGTGGTCCATCCTCCGGGGCGCCGATGATTCCGGAAGCCTCTATCACCTGTCAGAACCGGTACAGCTTCCTCTGGACTGGCAGACTGCTTATAAAAAAATAATGGAACCATTTCTAAAACTGGTTCCAGATACTTTCCTGTCTGATTTTGCATCACCAAGTGAATATGGTTTGGACCATCCATCCATAACCCTGACGGCCGTAATTGACGGAAACGAATACGTCTCTTACTTTTCACCTGCTGACGGCGACCGTTGGTACTGTATGTCCAGGCAAACTTCACAAATCTGCAGCATTCCCGCAGGGCTTGTAAGCTTCATGACACAGGACTATATGGAATTCTTAAGTAATTCCGTGTATTCCAGAAATCTGGCTGATATTTCCTCCTTAACCATCTCAAAGAATGGGGAATCGCAGGAAATCCAAATCTCAGGCGACGGCATTTATCTGGAAGGCAGGGCAGGGAACCAGGTTTATGATTACCAGATGCTGGCGGATTTCCATAAACACATCACTGCCATCCCCGCTGCCGGCCTGATGGAATCCTCTGATATAGTAAACACCGCCCCCTTCATGGCACTGACGTTTACCCTCCGCAATGGGCAGACTGATATTCTAGAGTTCCTTCCGGTCTCAGACCGTCTGTGTGCCATATCGGTAAACGGGAACATTGATTTTCTTACCTATACTTCCGTACTGCGGGATATCGTAACCTATTTTGAGGCCTTTACTGGAAAATCATTTGATGATTAACGCCCTCATACTCTCTGATCTGTCTGACGCGGAACACTCTGTTTTCAAAATGATGCTGGGCGGGGATATTAAACTTAAGTCAACCCCAAAAACAATCTATAACCAAAAGTCGGCCCTTCTTAAAAAGCTTCATTTGAAAAACCAGTCAGAATTGATTCATATATTTGGCGGTATGCGGTTTGACTAATGCACATGCCAAGATATCATAAAACTGGGGCGGGATTTTGACAAATCCCACCCCAACGATTGACAAAGGGCCGGAAAAACAGTTAATTCAACTTTTTTTCTCAGCCTCATCCGTCCCAACTGCCGTTGAATCGGATTGGCTGCCCCTTGTTTCGCTTGCCTGTAATGGAAAGCTGTGTTGTAAAATAACATCCGCTGTATTTTTTGGCTGATTTCCATAAAACCGTTCCTTAACACGTCTTGAAATCAATTCTACCCCTGCAGCATCCGCATCGGACACTAATACCAGATATTGACAACTGCTGTACTGCACAAATACATCATTTCTCCGCAAACTATCATGAATCTGGGTCTTCAGCAAGAGCATCTCCTGCTCCCGGTACTCTGGTTTCAGGATCCCCCCTTCCTTTTCTGTCAGTGTAAATAAGATAACATAAAAGGATTTCAAATCATCCTTATGACCCTGACGGCATAAGGCACGTTCCAGGAAGCGGTATATGCCTTGAAACACCTCATAGCTCAGATAATAAGCCCCTTCCACAGGAGTACTTTCCTGTAAATCATACCGAATGAGTTTCGTATCCATTTCAACCCTTTTGTTCAACCGATCAGCCATTTGAGATTTCGGCGCACGGACATGGTGAAGTGCCTGTTTATTTTGCAGCAATAACTTGTCAGCCCGGCTGAACATCTTTATGTAATCATCCCGCTCCATATAAACAGCGTCACCGAAGGACGCTGACAATGTAAAGTGTTTCGAGTTTTTTATCTTTATCTGTCCCAACCGTTTTTGTAACATCTGTCTTTTCTGTTCAAGTTCTTCCATATCCAGGGTATTGGGATAAAATATGACAAACTCATCCCCACCGGTGCGGGCCACCATATTATTCCCCATTGTTTTTTTCAGTATATAAGCTACATTCTGCAACAGTTCATCACCTGCAATATGCCCATACTGGTCATTGACATCTTTAAAATTATTCAAATCAAAGAGCAGCATGGCACCGCTATGTTTTGCGGCCAATGCCTCATTGATTTTCCGTTCAATCGTTATGCGGTTATATATTCCTGTCAGTCCGTCTAATTCTGACAATGCCTTTAATCGTTGATTTTCCTGCTGTAACTGTTCCTTTGATAATGATGTCTTAATGTTAAGATCTGTCCCTTCCCATAATGACTGCTTCATTCGCGCTCACGCTCCATTCCCACTGTGCCGGAACAAAAAACATTATCTTTATTTTACCACTGCTTTTTTAAATCGTCAATGTTATATGTAAACGGTAATTATTATTTGTAAACGGAATTTTATTGCTTTCATTCAATTGCAATCTAAGCAACATTGGATTATAATAAAAATACGAAATCACAGCACAGGAGGAAACGGAGTGAAATACCATCGCTATACTGAACAGGAGGTTATTGATAGGACAAAAGAGGCCATTCACTATTTCATCAGTAAACAGATTAATCCGTTTTTGGAAATGCTGGACGGGGACTTTGTCTGGGTGGGCGATTATGAACCGCTTTACATGAAAGGGATTACCGCTTTTCTGGAAAGTGTAAAGGAAGAAATACAAGAACAGCTCCCCATAAGTATTACAGAAGAAGAGTATGCATTATTATCCCATGAACGCCGTCTATGGATAACATATGGGCGCTTCACGGCAACCATCAATAGGCAGGTTTCGAGAATCCACTTTACGCTTGTCTGGCGCCAAAAGAATGACCGTCTCCTGTTGCTCCATGCCAATGCAAACCACGCAAAACCCATGTCACAGTCAGACGCACAGTCCAGGATATTTGAATTGCCATCCTGTTCCCGTCCCCCGATACACACCACGGAGGCAAAAAAACAGGCTTTCCGCAGTTTAACCGGAAGCATCCACTACCTGCTGCCAGAGGAGATACGATATATTAAAGCTGATAACAATGTGTGTCAGATTTTTACCACCTCAGGTTTCTTTTCCTGCCGTACCACTTTGAAGAAGCTGACGTCCCCTCCCTTTCTTCGGATACACAAAAGCTATCTTGTAAATTCTTCCCATCTTCGGGAAATCTGCCGCTACCAGGCCACGCTCTTAGACGGAACAAAACTTCCTATTGGGAAGGAGTGGTATATGGATCTTAAACAATGGATGATGAAGAATTGTAATGACTGACATGAAGATACCGTAACGCCAGCCGTCAGCAAAAGGCTTCCTAATACGGATCTCCTTTGATATGAATTAGATATGTATAGACCGGATTGTGGGCACTGCCCACATCCAGCCTCATGAACACGGATGTGGGTTCTGGTAATACCACGAACGCCGGATGAATAAAATGGCCGGGAATTACAGTTTGCCCTGTTCCCGGTCACGGTTTTTCAATCTATTCAGAATCCCAAGCCAGAATTTGGTGGTTCCGTTTGCACCTGCCATGCAGTCAGCAGAAATACAGACCAGCTGCCAAAGACTTAGACAAGCCTTTCCGCCTAAAGGCAGCTTTGCAACGCCCTGCGTATTTCCTGGTTCAGCGTCTGTACTTCCAACGGCTTCGTTAGATGCCCATTCATCCCGCACTGCTTCGTCCTGGCTACATCCTCCGCAAACGCGTCTGCGGTCATTGCTAGAATCGGTACACTTTTTGCATCCCCTCTTTCCATGCCGCGTATCCTCCTCGTTGCCTCATATCCATCCATGACCGGCATACGCACATCCATCAGGATTAAATCATAGAAGTATTCCTGCGACTGTTCAAACATTTTAATCCCATCCGCGCCGTTAACCGCATACTCCATCTGGGCCCCCTCCTCCCTCAGAAGTTCCATTGCGATTTCACGGTTCAGTTCATTATCTTCCACCAACAGGAAACGCCGGCCAGTAAACATGAGGTGCTCTTCCCGCCCCTGCTGGAAAGACCCGTTTTTTTCTCCCAGCACATACTTTTTAAGCGCCTGGCAGACCGTGGAGTAAAACAATGGCTTTGAGATGAAACCATCCACACCGCATGCCGTGGCTTCAGCTTCAATATCCTCCCAGTCGTAAGCGGAGACAATCAGGATTGGTATTTTGCTGCCAAATCTGGAGCGGATTTCTTTCGCTGTGTGGGTTCCGTCCATTTTCGGCATTTTCCAATCTAAAAATACCACATCGTAATTCCTGCCTTCCTGACGGGCCGCTTCAAGCATTGCGATGGATTCCTCTCCTGATTCCGCCCTCCCCACGCAGACGCCGCGCTCCCTAAAAGCCGACTCCAGATACTCCCCAATCATATGGTCATCGTCCACAACCATGATATTCAAATCAGGGAATACACCATCGTCCGGAGCTTCCACAATCGGAAGCGGCAGCGTGACCTGGAAAAGGGATCCTTTCCCGGGCTGGCTGTGGACCTCGATGGTCCCGTCCAGCAACTCCACCAGCTTTTTGGTAATTGCCATCCCAAGACCGGTCCCTTCCGTTTTGTCCACACGGCTGTCCCGTTCCCTTGAAAACGACTCAAACAGATGCTCAAGGAATTCCTCCTTCATGCCGATTCCAGTATCGGAAAATGAAAAACGCAGGATAGCCGTACCCGGGTCTTCACTGCCGACTTCCTCCACCTCTACTGTGATACTGCCTTGTGCTGGAGTGAATTTGGATGCGTTTGATAAAATATTGATAAAAATCTGCCGCATCCGCAGGGCATCGGCACAGAACCATTCGTGCATGATTCCTTTCAGATGGATTGAAAACTGTTGTTCTGCCGCCTTTATGTCAGGCTGCATGATTGCCACTACGTTTTCCAAAAGTTCCGGCAGAAACAACGGCGCCGGACTGACCGTCATTTTCCCGCTCTCAATACGGCTCATGTCCAGTACATCATTGATAAGCCCCAGAAGATGCCTGCTGGAGAGGAGTAGCTTTTTCAGGCAGTTGTCCACCTTCTCATCATCGCCCAAATGGGACCGCGCAATATTAGCCATTCCGATAATCGCATTCATGGGCGTGCGGATGTCATGGGACATATTTGAAAAGAAGTTCGATTTTGCCCGGCTCGCCTGTTCAGTTAACTGCAATGATACTTTTAATTCCTCCGCCTGCCGCTCCAGCTTTTTCTGCATCTCGCGCAGTTCTGTCTCGTTGGTAATATCAATAAAAATAGTGAGGTAAATGGGGTCATCCCCCTGCCACCCGACACAGACCATGCTTGTCTGAAGCCAGACATCTTCTCCATGCTGTCCGTACATCCGGGCCACAAGGGAAACCGGTTCCCCATTCAAAAGTTCGCTCCGGTGAGCCAACAAGACAGGCAGGTTCTTTTCCAGATCCCTCCGATATAGCGTATTCCCGCGCTCCATGATATCGTCCCCAAAGAACTGCATGAAGCGATTGTTCGCCCCAAGAATCTCGAGATCCAGGTTTTTAGGAACCCGGTATCTCGCCACAAGTCCAGGAATATCATCATAATCCGCTGAATGCTCTGAACGGGTCTGCATGATATCGCTGACATCCATGATTATTGTGTTTACCACCGCATATCCTCCGATGGATTCACTGGAGAAAGTCCCCATCAGCTTGACCCAGATGAATGCCCCGTTTTTTCTCCTCATGCGCGACAGATGTTTGTATCCGGTCTGGTGTGCCTCAAAGGCTTCTGCTATGATTTTTTGTATCTTGTTCCACTCCGGTTCATCTTCCGCATAATACCGGTCACACTGATTCTGATAGAGCGTCTCATACTCTTCCCTCGTATACCCAATTAAATTGTAATAAGACTCGTTCGCCTGTACAAGAGTAAAATGCTCATCCAACAGATTTTTACAGGCACTGACCTGCAACATACTCATTAAATCCTGTTCCTCAACACCCGCATTTAGAAAATCCCATTCCATCTGTATGATTCCCTTCCATGCTGTTCTGCCGCTATTCGAACAGCAAAATAATAGCTGCGCGTCCAGTCCTATTTACAGATTCATCCACACTAACTACAACGTCACATATCTAATCCCATAACCGCGCAGAAACTTTCTTAATTTTTTAATCATAGCACAAAATCTATATTTTCACAATGTATCCGGGAAAACATTCCATGCCCTGACCACACTCCTGCATCCTGCCGGAAATCCATATCCACATGCCGTAAAAATCATGTCCTGAATATGTGGAGTAACCGCTTTTATCTATGTCACCCTCTGTTTGACTTTTATGAGGCTCAGTTTTAAAATATAAACAGATTCACCTTTGGCGGAGAAAATATACTTAAGAATAAGGAGGAAGCGGATGCCTGAATTAATGAAAGACAAATATTATAATTATCATTCCATTCATGAACTGGCTTTGCGCGTTAAGGCTGTTTATCCTTCGTTTCTGGATTGTGATTTTATAGGCAGCATCATGGATGATACATGGGATGCCCTGGCGCTGAAAGGCCGTATGCGGCAAATTGCCATAAATTTAGGAAAATATCTGCCTTCTGATTATGAACAGGCACTTGCTATCCTTAATCAGGTTGTTGCGGGTTACCCTGCGGGGTTTAATGACAATTCTTTAATTTACTTCCCGGATTTTGTTGAGGTCTACGGGCAGGATGAGTGCCATTGGGATTTATCAATCGCTGCATTGGAGAGGTATACCCAATACTCAACCGCTGAGTTTGCTGTCAGGCCATTTATCATAAAACATGAAGGGCGTATGATGGCGCAGATGTCCGTATGGGCGGGGCATGGCAATGAGCATGTCCGGCGGCTTGCCAGTGAGGGCTGCCGTCCTGCGTTACCATGGGGTCAGGCACTTACCAGGTTTAAAAAAGACCCGTCTTTAGTGCTTGGTATTTTAGAGCAGCTGAAAGTAGATCCGTCGCTGTATGTCCGTAAAAGCGTAGCCAATAATCTAAACGATATTTCTAAAACACATCCTGACCTTGTTGCACAAATCGCAATGGATTGGTATGGTAAAAACGGATATACTGATTGGATTGTTAAACACGGGTGTAGGACACTTCTAAAAAAGGGCAACAAGGATGTACTGGGTATCTTTGGGGTCGCAGATGCCAGTTGTGTGGATGTTTACGACTTTGCACTGGGGGCTGCGTCCGTTTCCATCGGAGAGGATATGCTTTTTTCCTTTAAGGTCAGGGCGGACAAAGCAACTAAGGTGCGGTTGGAGTATGGCATCCATTATGTGAAAGCCAATGGCGGGCAAACCCGAAAAATATTTCAGATATCCGAAACTTCATTGATTTCAAATCAAGTAAAGGCTTTTAGAAAAACACATTCTTTTACAGATTTAAGTTCAAGGAAGCATTACCCCGGAATCCACTCCCTTGTCCTTATTGTCAATGGTGTTGAACAAACTAAACTGGATTTTGAAGTATTGGCCGCTAAATAGCCACCCCCGCGACAGACTATCAAAGTG